>Ga0182748_1000439_pt1 | contig 44693 bp, 42 predicted proteins | sample eDN3rd37CKraftOP_FD_128877 | JGI IMG/M metagenome (GOLD analysis project Ga0182748, IMG submission 128877) | Enriched Organic Plus compost microbial communities from Emeryville, California, USA - eDNA 3rd pass 37_C Kraft OP (version 2) (version 2) ... | reverse complement strand
GCCGTCGCCGGCGCGGATCGGCAAGACTCTGGTCGAAGTCCTGAAATCCTGATTCAGCATCCGCGGCAATTTCTTCGCCGCGCGGCGCATTTCCAGTCTTACGCTGAACACAAATCAGCGATAGATATCCTGTATCGGCGGTTGCGGGTTCACTTGCCTATGCGCCGCCGGGGCGGGGCAGGTGCCTCGTGAAGGAACGGAAAAATGTCACGCCAGGATGCGAATGCGGCGTTCGCCCGCACGTCTTTTCTGTATGGCGGCAATGCCGCCTATATCGATGATCTCCAGTCCCGCTATCAATCGGATCCCGGCTCGGTCGATGCCGGCTGGCGGGAGTTCTTCCAGGCCCTGAAGGACGAGCGTGGCGCGGTCGAGAAGATCGCGCACGGGCCGTCCTGGCAGAAGCCGAACTGGCCGCCGCGGCCGACTGGCGACCTCATCGCCGCGCTCGACGGCCAATGGGCCGAGGCCGAGAAGGCGCTCGGCGACAAGATTTCCGCCAAAGCGCAGGGCCAGGGCGTCGAGCTGTCCGCCACCCATGTCCAGCAGGCGACGCGGGATTCGATCCACGCGCTGATGCTGATCCGCGCCTATCGCGCCCGCGGCCATTTCCACGCCAAGCTCGATCCGCTCGGCCTCGAGCCGGAGAAGAACGAGGAGGAGCTCGATCCGACGTCCTACGGCTTCACCGAAGCCGACATGGACCGCAAGATCTTCCTCGACAACGTGCTCGGCCTCCAATTCGCCTCGCTGCGCGAAATCGTCGCCATCCTGCGCCGCACCTACTGCCAGACGCTCGGCGTCGAGTTCATGCACATCTCCAACGCCGCGCAGAAGGCGTGGATCCAGGAGCGCATCGAGGGCCGCGACAAGGAGATCACCTTCACGCGCGAAGGCAAGCGCGCCATCCTCAACAAGCTGGCCGAGGCCGAAGGCTTCGAGAAATTCCTCGACGTCAAGTTCACCGGCACCAAGCGCTTCGGCCTCGACGGCGGCGAGGCGCTGATCCCGGCGCTCGAGCAGATCATCAAGCGCGGCGGCAATCTCGGCGTGAAGGAGATCGTGATCGGCATGCCGCATCGCGGCCGCCTCAACGTGCTGACCCAGGTGATGGGCAAGCCGCACCGCGTGCTGTTCCACGAATTCAAGGGCGGCTCGGCGACGCCGGAGGAGGTCGAAGGCTCCGGCGACGTCAAGTATCACCTCGGCGCCTCGTCCGACCGCGAATTCGACGGCAACAAGGTGCACCTGTCGCTGACCGCGAACCCGTCGCATCTCGAGATCGTCGACCCGGTGACGCTCGGCAAGGTTCGCGCCAAGCAGGACCAGCACGGCGCCACGCCGGACGACCGCTCGATGGTGCTGCCGCTCCTGATCCACGGCGACGCGGCGTTCGCCGGCCAGGGCGTGGTGGCGGAATGCTTCGGCCTGTCGGAGCTGAAGGGCTACCGCACCGGCGGCTCGCTGCACTTCATCGTCAACAACCAGATCGGCTTCACCACCTATCCGCGCTATTCGCGCTCGTCGCCCTATCCGTCCGACGTCGCCAAGATGATCGAGGCGCTGATCCTGCACGTCAACGGCGACGATCCGGAGGCGGTGACCTTCGCCGCCAAGGTCGCGGTCGAATACCGGCAGCAGTTCGCCAAGCCGGTGGTGATCGACATGTTCTGCTATCGGCGCTTCGGCCACAACGAGGGCGACGAGCCTTCGTTCACCCAGCCGCTGATGTACAAGAAGATCCGCTCGCATCCCTCGACGCTGGAGATCTACAGCAAGAAGCTGATCAGCGAAGGCGTCGTCACCGAGGGCGAGGTCGAGAAGATGAAGGCGGACTGGCGCGCGCGCCTCGACGCCGAATTCGAAGCCGCGCAGAGCTACAAGCCCAACAAGGCCGACTGGCTCGACGGCCGCTGGGCCGGGCTCAAGGCCGCGAGCGACGCCGAGGACCCGCGCCGCGGCGACACCGGCGTCAAGCTCGAGACGCTGCGCGAGATCGGCCGGAAGATCACCAAGGTGCCGGACGGCTTCGCCATCCACCGCACCGTGCAGCGCTTCCTCGACGCCCGCGCCAAGGCGATCGAGAGCGGCGAGGGCATCGACTGGGCGACCGCCGAGGCGCTGGCGTTCTGCTCGCTGCTGCTCGAGGGCCATCGCGTCCGCCTGTCCGGCCAGGACAGCGAGCGCGGCACCTTCTCGCAGCGCCACTCCGTGCTGTTCGACCAGAACACCGAGGCGCGGCACACACCGTTCAACCATCTCGCCGACGTGCAGGCGAGCTACGAGGTGCTCAACTCGATGCTCTCGGAAGAGGCCGTGCTCGGCTACGAATACGGCTATTCGACCGCGGAGCCGAACGCGCTGACGCTGTGGGAGGCGCAGTTCGGCGACTTCGCCAACGGCGCGCAGGTCGTGTTCGACCAGTTCATCTCCTCGGGCGAGCGCAAATGGCTGCGCATGTGCGGCCTGGTCTGCCTGCTGCCGCACGGCTACGAGGGCCAGGGGCCGGAGCATTCCTCGGCGCGGCTCGAGCGCTTCCTGCAGATGTGCGCCGAGGACAACATGCAGGTCGCCAACTGCACCACGCCGGCGAACTACTTCCACATCCTGCGCCGGCAGCTCAAGCGCGACATCCGCAAGCCGCTGATCCTGATGACGCCGAAGTCGCTGCTGCGCCACAAGCGCGCGGTGTCGCGGCTCGACGAGCTGGCGCCCGGCACCTCGTTCCACCGCGTGCTGTGGGATCACGCGCAGCTCAATGCCGACGACGCCACCCGGCTGGTGCCCGACGAAAAGATCCGCCGCGTGCTGCTGTGCTCCGGCAAGGTCTATTACGACCTTTACGAGGAGCGCGAGAAGCGCGGCATCGACGACATCTACCTGCTGCGCGTCGAGCAGCTCTATCCGTTCCCGACCAAGGCGATCGCGACGGAGCTTGCGCGGTTCAAGCAGGCGGAGATCGTCTGGTGCCAGGAGGAGCCGCGCAATATGGGCGCGTGGCACTTCGTCGAGCATTATCTCGAATGGGTGCTCAACCAGATCGAGGCCAAGCAGCGCCGGCCGCGTTACGCGACGCGTCCGGCCTCGGCCTCGACCGCGGTCGGGCAGATGTCGAAGCATCTCGCGCAGCTCAAGCAGCTGCTGGACGAGGCATTGGGCTGACACCGCGCCGTCAGCGCCGGCGCAAGACCGGACCTGACGGCGGACAGGCGAGAGGATTTGATCGATGGCTGAAATTCGTGTTCCCGCGCTCGGTGAATCGGTCACCGAGGCGACCGTGGGCCGGTGGTTCAAACAGCCCGGCGATGCGGTCAAGGCCGACGAGCCGCTGGTCGAGCTCGAGACCGACAAGGTGACGCTCGAAGTGCCCGCGCCCGCCGCCGGCGTGCTCTCCGAGGCGGCGGTGAAGGCCGGCGATACCGTCGCGGTCGGCGCGCTGCTCGGCCAGATCAAGGAAGGTGCCGCCGGCGCCGCCGGTGCCGCGCCGGCGAAGCCGGCCGCGCCACCCGCCGCGACGCCGTCCGGCACCTCGACCGGCCGGCCCGAGGTCAAGACTGAGAAGCCGGTCGCGATCAATGCCGCGGAGGAGACTCCGGTGCTGCGCCAGCCGGCCTCCGACGACGTGCCGCTCGCGCCCTCGGTGCGCCGCATCGCCGCCGAGACCGGGGTCGATCCCGGCAAGGTCGCGGGCACCGGCAAGGACGGCCGCGTCACCAAGGGCGACATGCTGTCGGCGATCGAGAGCGCGGCGGCACGGCCGGCGCCGGTCGCCGCGCCGGTGCAGATGCGCGCGCCGTCGCCGCCGGACGATGCCGCGCGCGAGGAGCGCGTGCCGATGACGCGGCTGCGCCAGACCATCGCGCGCCGGCTCAAGGACGCGCAGAACACCGCGGCGATGCTGACGACCTACAACGAGGTCGACATGAGCGCGGTGATGAAGATGCGCGCCGACTACAAGGACCTGTTCGAGAAGAAGCACGGCGTCAAGCTCGGCTTCATGGGCTTCTTCACCCGCGCCTGCATCCAGGCGCTCAAGGAGGTGCCCGCGGTCAATGCCGAGATCGACGGCAACGACATCGTCTACAAGAACTACTATCACATCGGCGTCGCGGTCGGCACCGAGCGCGGCCTGGTGGTGCCGGTGGTGCGCGACGCCGACAGGCTGTCGCTCGCCGGCATCGAGAAGGCGATCGCCGCGCTCGGCAGGAAGGCGCGCGACGGCCAGCTCAAGATCGAGGACATGCAGGGCGGCACCTTCACGATCTCGAACGGCGGCGTCTACGGCTCGCTGATGTCGATGCCGATCCTCAACGCGCCGCAGTCCGGCATCCTCGGCATGCACAAGATCCAGGACCGCCCGGTCGCGATCGGCGGCAAGGTCGAGATCCGGCCGATGATGTATCTCGCGCTGACCTACGATCACCGCGTGGTCGATGGCCAGGGCGCCGTCACCTTCCTGGTGCGAGTGAAGGAGAATCTGGAAGACCCCGCGCGGATCGTCCTCGATCTGTAGTTTTTTTACTCCGTCATGGCCGGGCTCGTCGCGGCCATCCACGTCTTACCTGCTTGATCGAACGAAGATGTGGATGCCCGGCACAAGGCTTGTGCTTGGGTCGGCCAGAGGCCGGTCCCGAGTGCCGGGCATGACGACCGATAGGTGATTGTCTCATGTCCTACGATCTCGTCGTCATCGGCACCGGCCCCGGCGGCTATGTCTGCGCCATCCGCGCAGCGCAGCTCGGCTTGAAGGTCGCCGTGGTGGAGAAGCGCGCGACCCACGGCGGCACCTGCCTCAATGTCGGCTGCATTCCATCGAAGGCGCTGCTGCACGCCTCCGAGCTGTTCGAGGAGGCCGGCCACGGCCTCGCCGCGATGGGCATCGGCGTGCCGGCGCCGACGCTCGATCTCGCCAAGATGATGAAGTTCAAGGACGAGGGCGTCGACGGCAACGTCAAGGGCGTCGAGTTCCTGCTCAAGAAGAACAAGATCGACGCAGTCCACGGCACCGCGCGCATCGCCGCTGCCGGCAAGGTCGAGGTGAAGACCGCCGATGGCAAGACCCAGACGCTGGACACCAAGGCGATCGTCATCGCCACCGGCTCGGACGTGGCGCCGCTCAAGGGCGTCGCGATCGACGAACAGCGCATCGTGTCATCGACCGGCGCGCTCGCGCTCTCCAAGGTGCCGGGCAAGCTGCTGGTGGTCGGTGCCGGCGTGATCGGGCTCGAGCTCGGCTCGGTGTGGCGCCGGCTCGGCGCCGAGGTCACCTTCGTCGAGTTCATGGACCGCATCATGCCGGGCATGGACAGCGAGGTGTGCCGGCAGAGCCAGCGCATCTTCGAGAAGCAGGGATTGAAGTTCAAGCTCGGCGCCAAGGTCACCGGCGTCGATGCCTCGGGCAAAGTGCTCAAGGTCATGGTCGAACCGGCGAAAGGCGGCGCCGCGGAGACGCTGGAGGCAGACGTCGTGCTCGTCGCCATCGGCCGCGTGCCCTACACCGAAGGGCTCGGCCTCAAGGAGGCAGGCGTCGCGCTCGACGAGCGCGGCCGCGTCGCGGTCGATCATCATTATGCGACCAGCGTGCCGGGCATCTACGCGATCGGCGACGTCATCAAGGGGCCGATGCTGGCGCACAAAGCCGAGGACGAGGGCGTCGCGGTCGCAGAAATCCTCGCCGGCCGCGCCGGCCATGTGAACTACGACGCGATTCCCAACGTGGTCTACACGTTCCCGGAGATCGCCTCGGTCGGCAAGACCGAGGACGAGCTCAAGCAGGCCGGCACCGCTTACAAGGCCGGCAAGTTCCCGTTCACCGCCAACGGCCGCGCCAAGGTCAACCGCACCACCGACGGCTTCGTGAAGATCCTCGCCGACGCCAAGACCGACCGCATGCTCGGCGCCCACATCGTCGGGCCGGATGCCGGCACCATGATCGCGGAGCTGGCGGTGGCGATGGAGTTCGCGGCCTCCGCGGAGGACATCGCGCGCACCTGCCACGCGCATCCGACGCTGTCCGAGGCGGTCAAGGAAGCCGCGCTCGCGGTCGACAAGCGCGCGATCCATATGTGATTCATTCCATTGATTCTTTTAGATTTTCCTTGACTCTTCTAATGTCTTGAAAAGCCGATGTAATTCTTTATATTAAGGGATATCTCCCCTGTCGCTTCGGCGATAGGGCGCGCGGCCATGCAGTCTTCGGGCTGTGTGGCCGCAGCTATGTTGGGGCTTCCCTTGCGCACCTATGTTTATGTTGATGGGTTCAATCTTTATTATGGGGCGCTTCGCCACTCTCAGTTCAAGTGGCTCGATCTTGAAAAGCTTTGTTCAATTATTTTGAAAAATACCCCAATCTTGAAGATCAAGTACTTCACTGCTCGCGTTGTTCCCCGTCCTAACGATCCTGATCAATCTGTTCGGCAGGATGTTTATTTACGAGCGCTATCTACTAATCCAAAAATAGAAATATTCTTTGGGCATTTCCTCAGCCATTCGGTTCGTATGCCCGTATGCGATAAATACGGCAAGGTCACAGGCGAATACACCAACGTTCTCAAGACGGAAGAAAAGGGCTCTGACGTAAACATCGCGTCCCATCTGTTGATGGATGCGCATCTCGGACGGTTCGATCAGGCGATCATTATTTCCAACGATTCTGATCTATTGACGCCCATAAGATTTGTGCGGGCCGAGTTCAAAAAGCGCGTGGGTATCCTCAACCCGCATAAGCGCCCGAGCCAGGTGTTGCTCCGCGAGTCGGATTTTCTCCGACCAATTCGGCAAGGCGCCTTGAAGGCTTCGCAGTTGCCAGAGAGGATGTCCGACGCGAACGGTACCTTCACCCGGCCGGTTCGCTGGAAGTAATCCCGCGCGTTCCAAGCGCGCTACATCAGATGCACCGCATGCGGCACGAACAGGCCGATGCCGGTGAAGATCAGCCCGACCACCGCGAGACCGCCGGCAAGCCACGCCAGCGCCATCATGCCGGTGATGATGGTGGCCGAGGCCAGCACGATGCCGATCTGGAACGCGGCGGAGGCGACCTCGTAGTGGTGATAGCGCGCCATCGCGGTGTCGCGCTTGTGCTCGGCGTCCTTGGCGCGCGCCACCAGCTGCTTGCGGCCTTCGCCGGTCTCCGGCTCGTCGTTGTAGCGCGCCGCGGTCTTCTTCCATGCCTCGATGCGTTGCGCCATACGCTGCTGCGCGGCGGGATCGGACACGCCGGCGAGATCGATCTCCAGCGCCTCGGCGGCGGTGCCGACCGTGGTCATGCGGATGGTCTTGGCCTGGAAGAACGCCCACAGATTGGACGCCTCGACATTGGCGCTGATGGCGTTGGTCTGCGCGCTCTTGCCCAGCGTCTCCGAGAACGCCAGGAACAGGGCGATCACCGCGATCAGGAGCGCGATGCCCTTGTTGTGATGCGCGGCATGTTCGGCATGCTCGGCGTGTTCGAGATTCTCGTGCGGCCCGGCCATCGTCCCCTCGCCTGGTTGCGGCGCAGGATTGAGCGGATTTGCCGTGACAGGGCAAGAGAAAACGGCGGCCGTTTACGCGGTCTTTATGCGCGCGGATGCGCGGCCTTGTAGACGTCCATCAGCCGCTCGGCATCGACCGCGGTATAGATCTGCGTGGTCGACAGCGAGGCATGCCCGAGCAGTTCCTGGATCGCGCGCAGGTCGCCGCCGCGCGCCAGCAGATGCGTGGCGAAGGAATGCCGCAGCGCGTGCGGCGTCGCGCTGTCGGAAAGCCCGAGCGCGCCGCGCAGCCGTTCCATCGCGAGCTGGATGATGCGCGGCGACAGCGGCCCGCCGCGCGCGCCGCGGAACAGCGGGCCGCCGGCGGCGAGATCGTAGGGACACAGCCGCACATAGTCGGCGATCAGCGCCTGCACCTGCGGCAGCACCGGCACCATGCGCCGCCGGTTGCCCTTGCCGGTGACGGTGAGCACGTCGCCCGGCGCCGCCACATCCCGGGCGGTGAGGCCGAGCGCCTCGGAGATGCGCAGCCCGGAGCCGTAGAGCAGGGCCAGCACCGCGGCGTCGCGCGCCAGCACCCACGGCTCGCGCGGCTCGCCGGCGCGCAGATCGGCGTCGGCGACGCGCTGCGCCGCCGGCACCGCGAGCGGCTTCGGCAGCGTCTTGGCGATCTTCGGCGCGCGCACCGCGGCGAGCGCGCCGACCCTGCCCTTGCCGTTGCGCTCCAGGAACCGGGCGAACGAGCGGGTCCCGGCCAGCATCCGCATCAGCGAGCGGCTGCCGATGCCGCCGCTGCGCCGCGCCGCGAGGAAGGCGCGCACGTCCTGCGGCGTCAGCGCCGCGAGGTCCTTCAATGCCGGCGGCGCGCCGTAATGTCCGGCCAGGAACGACAGGAACTGGACCGCATCGCGCCGGTAGGCGTCGAGCGTCTTCGGCGACATCCGCCGCTCGGCGCCGAGATAGGCGAGCCAGCGCTGCAGTTCGGCCGCGACGTCGGGAGCGAGGCTGAAGGCCGCATCGGTCATGGCGCCAGCTTGGCCGGCAAAAATGAAGGAAGCCTTCCCTTCCTTAAGCCGCCGGAATCGGCCAGACCATGGCCGCATGGCGCATCCTTCGGCGCAGCGGATCGTCGACGTCCTGGTGCCGGTCGCGCTCGATCAGGCCTATTCCTATCGGGTGCCCGACGGCATGGCGCTGGCGCATGGCGACGTGGTGGCGGTGCCGCTCGGCCCGCGCACCTGTCTCGGCGTGGTGTGGGGCGAGGGCACCGCGCGCCCCGGCCTGCACAACCGGCTCAAGGACGTCGAGGCGAAGCTCGACGTGCCGCCGCTGCGCGAGGAACTGCGCCGGTTCGTCGACTGGGTCGCCAATTACACGCTGAGCGCGCGCGGCACCGTGCTCGGCATGACGCTGCGCATGGGCGCGCATCTCGCGCCCGAGCGCGAGCGCGTCGGCGTGCGGCTCGCCGGTCCGCCGCCGCCGCGGATGACCGCCGCGCGCGGCCGGGTGATCCGGGTCTGCTCCGATCACCTGGTGCGCAGCAAGGGCGAACTCGCCAAGGAAGCTGGCGTCAGCGCCGGCGTCATCAATGCATTGATCGACGACGGCACGCTGGAGACCGTGGTGCTGCCGCCGGCGCCGGTCGCCACCGCGCCGGACCCGGATTTCCTGGCGCCCGACTTCAGCGCGGCGCAGGCCGAGGCTGCGGCGAGCCTGCGCGACGCGGTGGCGCAGGGCGGCTTCGGCGCGATGCTGATCGACGGCGTCACCGGCTCGGGCAAAACCGAGGTCTATTTCGAGGCGGTCGCCGAGATCGTCCGCCGCGGCCGCCAGTGCCTGATCCTGATGCCGGAGATCGCGCTCACCGCGCAGTTCCTCGACCGCTTCGCGGCGCGCTTCGGCGTGCGGCCGGCGGAATGGCATTCGCAACTGTCCTCGCGCAAGCGTGCGCGGACCTGGGCCGCGGTCGCGGCCAACGACGTGCGCGTCGTGGTCGGCGCGCGCTCGGCGCTATTCCTGCCCTATGCCGATCTCGGCCTCATCATCGTCGATGAGGAGCACGACCAGGCCTACAAGCAGGAGGACGGCGCGCATTACCATGCCCGCGACATGGCGGTGGTGCGCGGCAGCATCGCCAGGTTCCCGGTGGTGCTGGCCTCGGCGACGCCGTCGGTCGAGACGGAGGTGAACGCGCGCAAGGGCCGCTATCACCGGCTGCATTTGCCGGAACGGTTCGGCGGCCAGCACATGCCGTCGATCGAGGCGATCGATCTCAGGACCGAAGGCCCGCCGCGCGGCCGCTTCATCGCGCCGCGCCTTGCCGAAGCGGTCAACATTGCGCTGGAGCGCGGCGAGCAGGCGCTGCTGTTCCTCAACCGCCGCGGCTATGCGCCGCTGACGCTGTGCCGCGCCTGCGGCTACCGCTTCCACTGCCCGCACTGCGACGCCTGGCTGGTCGATCACCGCTTCAAGCGCCGGCTGGTGTGCCATCACTGCGGGTTTTCGACGCCGCCGCCGGCGGAATGTCCGCAGTGCAAGGCGACCGACAGCTTCGTCGCCTGCGGACCGGGCGTCGAGCGGCTGGAGCAGGAGGCGGCGGCGCTGTTTCCGGAACGGCGCATCCTGGTGCTGTCGAGCGATCTCGTCGAATCGGTCGAACGCCTTCAACAGGAGCTGGACGACGTCGCGCAGGGCCGGTTCGACATCGTCATCGGCACGCAACTGGTGGCGAAGGGCCATCACTTCCCTAAGCTCAACCTGGTCGGCATCGTCGATGCCGATCTCGGGCTCGGCAATGGCGATCCGCGCGCCGGCGAGCGCACGTTCCAGCTGCTGCATCAGGTGACCGGCCGCGCCGGCCGCGAGAGCGGCCGCGGCTACGGCTTCCTGCAGACGCACCAGCCGGAGCATCCGGTGATGCGCGCGCTGGTGTCGGGCGACCGCGAGGCGTTCTATTCGAGCGAGATCGCGCTGCGCGAGGCGGCGGGCTATCCGCCGTTCGGCCGGCTCGCCGCGTTGATCGTGTCGGGCACCGACCGCCATGCCGCCGAAGCTTACGCGCGCGCGCTGGCGCAGGCCGCGCCGGCGGACGAGGCGGTGCGCGTACTCGGCCCGGCGGAGGCGCCGGTCGCGGTGGTGCGCGGCCGGCACCGCTTCCGCCTCCTGGCCAAGGCGCCGCGCAGCGTCGATCTGTCCGGCTATCTGCGGGGCTGGCTCGCGGCCGGTCCGAAGCGGCGCGGCAGCATCAAGCTCGACATCGACGTCGATCCGCAGAGCTTCTATTAGCCGTAGACGGCGCGGCCGATCAGCGACACGCCGGCGACGATCAGGATCACGCACAGCACCTTGATGAACTGCTCGCGGTCGAGACGGCCGGCGAGCCGGTGCCCGATCGAGAGGCCGACCGCCATCACCGGCAGCGCACACAGCGCCAGCACCGGCAGCCGGCCGTCATTGTAGACGCCGGCCGCGGTGAAGAAGGCGAAGCGCGTGAAGTTGCTGATGCCGAGCAGGGCGGTGAGCGTGCCGCGCAGCGCATCCTTGTCGGCGAGCCTGCGGCTGAGATAGATCGCGTAGAGAAATCCGCCGGCGCCGAACATCGCGCTGAACACGCCGCCGACCGTGCCGAACGGGATCACCCAGATGCGGCTGAAATGGCCGGTAAACTGCGGCATCACCAGCGTGTAGACCGCATAGGCGCTGACGAACAGGCCGAGCAGCAGCATCATCGGACGCGGCGGGATCGTCAGGATCAGATAGATGCCGATCATGCTGCCCGCCGCCATCAGCAGGACCAGCCGCCACAATTCGTCGCGCGCGATCTTGCGGCCGAGCTTGATGCCGTTCACGGTCACGGCGATGCAGTCCATCATCGCGAACAGCGGCACGATGTCGGCGACCGGCATCACATGGGCGAGGAACGGCGCGGCGACCAGCGCGCTGCCGAAGCCGGCGAAGCCGAACACCACATAGGCGAAGATCAGCGTCGGCAGCGCGATCAGGATCAGCTCGGGCGAGGGCAGCGTCGCGGACAGGAAGGCTTGCATGGCGCGATCATGCCCGTCCGGCGGCCGGCCCGGCAATTCGCCGCTTCATAAGGCAGCCTTCGCGCATGCCGGGGCCGTCATGTCGCGAGCTTGAGGCCGATGATGCCGGCGACGATCAGGCCGATCGAGGTAAGGCGCGCCGCGGTCGCCGGCTCGTCGAACAGCCAGATGCCGAGCGCCGCGGTGCCGACCGCGCCGATGCCGGTCCACACCGCATAGGCGGTTCCGACCGGCAGCGCCCGCAGCGCAAGGCCGAGCAGCACGATGCTGAGCAGCATGCTGATCAGCGTGAACACCGAGGGCACGAGCCGGGTGAAGCTTTCGGCATATTTCAGCCCGATCGCCCAGCCGATCTCGAACAGGCCGGCAATGAACAGGACCACCCACGCCATGACAGCGCTCCTCCGTCATTGGCGGGGCCGTCCCCACCGGGCTCTTGGAAAAAGGCGGGCCGTCCCGCCGCCGGCACCATAGGGCCGCCGGCGGCGGATGCAATCGTTCCGGACGCGACCGGGCAATGCGCGCCGCGCCGGCGGCCGTTGCGGCGGTGCGCCGTGTTGCGCCGCAATTGGCAGTGTGTTAGCAAACCCGCGATTTTGCGGGGGGCTCCCAGCGGGCTTCCGCCCCGTCCTCCGGAATCGGAATTCCCTCTTGGATTCCAATAGTTTGCGCCGCCGCGCCCGCGACGGCATCAGGCTTGCGGATTGCATGGTGTAACGACGCCGATGGCAGCCGAACTCTCCATCGTTTCCGGCATGGCCGGTCGCTACGCGACCGCGCTGTTCGAACTGGCGCGCGACGAGAAGCAGCTCGACGCGGTGAAGAGCGATCTCGAGGCGTTCGACGCCCTGATCGCCGGCAGCAAGGACCTGGAGCGGCTGGTGCGCAGCCCGGTCTACGGTGCCGAGGAGCAGACCAAGGCGCTCGCCGCGATCCTCGACAAGGCTGGGATCGGCGGGCTCGCCGGCAACTTTCTCAAGGTGGTGGCGTCGAACCGCCGGCTGTTCGCGGTGCGCGAGATCATCCGCGCGTTCCGCGCGCTGGTCGCCCGGCACAAGGGCGAGGTCACCGCGCAGGTCACGGTGGCGGAACCGCTCAGCGACGCCAATCTCGGCGCGCTCAAGGATGCGATCAAATCGGTGACCGGCGGCAAGGACATCGACTTCGACGTCAAGGTCGATCCCGCCATCATCGGCGGTCTGATCGTCAAGGTCGGCAGCCGCATGGTGGACGCATCGCTGCGCACCAAACTCAACTCAATCAAGTTTGCGATGAAAGAGGCCCGCTGATGGACATCCGCGCCGCAGAAATTTCCGCGATCCTGAAGGATCAGATCAAGAATTTCGGCCAGGAGGCGGAAGTCTCCGAGGTCGGGCAGGTGCTGTCGGTCGGCGACGGCATCGCCCGCGTCTACGGCCTCGACAACGTCCAGGCCGGCGAGATGGTCGAGTTCGAGAACGGCACGCGCGGCATGGCGCTCAACCTCGAAACCGACAACGTCGGCATCGTGATCTTCGGCGCCGACCGCGAGATCAAGGAAGGCCAGACCGTCAAGCGCACCCGCTCGATCGTCGACGTGCCGGTCGGCAAGGGCCTGCTCGGCCGCGTCGTCGATGCGCTCGGCAATCCGATCGACGGCAAGGGCCCGATCAAGGCCGAGACCCGCGCCCGCGTCGACGTCAAGGCGCCGGGCATCATCCCGCGCAAGTCGGTGCACGAGCCGATGGCGACCGGCCTCAAGGCGGTCGACGCGCTGATCCCGATCGGCCGCGGCCAGCGCGAATTGATCATCGGCGACCGCCAGACCGGCAAGACCGCGATCGCGCTCGACACCATCCTCAACCAGAAGCCGCTCAACGCGCAGCCCGACGAGCGGATCAAGCTGTACTGCGTCTATGTCGCGGTCGGCCAGAAGCGCTCGACCGTCGCGCAGTTCGTCAAGGTGCTGGAGGAGCAGGGCGCGCTCGACTACTCGATCGTGGTCGCCGCCACCGCCTCCGACCCGGCGCCGATGCAGTTCCTGGCGCCGTTCTCCGGCTGCACCATGGGCGAGTATTTCCGCGACAACGGCATGCACGCGGTCATCATCTATGACGACCTGTCGAAGCAGGCCGTGGCCTATCGCCAGATGTCGCTGCTGCTGCGCCGCCCGCCGGGCCGCGAAGCTTATCCGGGCGACGTGTTCTACCTGCATTCGCGCCTGCTCGAGCGCGCCGCCAAGATGAACGACGAGAACAAGGCCGGCTCGCTGACCGCGCTGCCGGTGATCGAGACCCAGGCCAACGACGTGTCGGCCTACATCCCGACCAACGTGATCTCGATCACCGACGGCCAGATCTTCCTCGAGACCGATCTGTTCTACCAGGGCATCCGCCCGGCGGTGAACGTCGGCTTGTCCGTGTCCCGAGTGGGTTCTTCGGCGCAGACCAAGGCGATGAAGAAGGTCGCCGGCAAGATCAAGGGCGAGCTCGCGCAGTACCGCGAGATGGCCGCCTTCGCTCAGTTCGGCTCCGACCTCGACGCCACCACGCAGCGCCTGCTGGCGCGCGGCGCCCGTCTCACCGAGCTGCTGAAGCAGCCGCAGTTCTCGCCGCTGAAGATGGAAGAGCAGGTCGTGGTGATCTATGCCGGCGTCAACGGCTATCTCGATCCGTTCGCGGTCGAGCGCGTGCGCGCGTTCGAGGACGGGCTGCTGTCGCTGATCCGCTCCAAGCACAACGACATCCTCGAGGACATCCGCAAGTCGGGCGACCTGTCGAGCGAGACCGAGAAGAAGCTCAAGGACGTGGTCGACGGCTACGCCAAGACGTTTGCGTAAGATCGTCTGAACGATGGGCACGGTACTTGCCAGGCATTCAGGTCTGTTCCCTCCCCCACAAGGGGGGAGGGAGCGCAGCGGAGCTCGTGATACGAGCGCTGAAGAAACAACGGCGATCTAGCAATGGCCAGCCTCAAAGACATGCGCGTGCGCATCGCCGCGACCAAGGCGACGCAGAAGATCACCAAGGCGATGCAGATGGTCGCCGCCTCCAAGCTGCGCCGCGCGCAGCAGGCGGCGGAAGCGGCGCGACCCTATGCCGAGCGCATGGACAAGGTGCTCGGCAACATCGCGGCCGGCGTCGCCGGCAGCGAGGGCGCGCCGCGGCTGCTCGCCGGCACCGGCTCCGACAAGGTCCACCTGCTGCTGGTCTGCACCGGCGAGCGCGGCCTGTGCGGCGCCTTCAACACCTCGATCGTGCGGCTCGCCCGCGAGAAGGCGCAGGCGCTGATGGCCGAAGGCAAGGAGGTCAAGTTCTTCTGCGTCGGCCGCAAGGGCTACGAGCAGCTGCGCCGGAACTACGAGAAGCAGATCATCGAGCGCGTCGACCTGCGCAGCGTGCGCGTGCTGTCGTTCGTCGACGCCGAGCGGATCGGCGCCCGCGTGGTCGAGCTGTTCGACGCCGGCGCGTTCGACGTCTGCACGCTGATCTACGCCAAGTTCAAGTCGGTGATCGCCCAGATCCCGACCGCGCAGCAGATCATCCCGCCGACCTTCGAGGCGGCCAATGGAAGCGCCAAGGGCAACGGTGCGGCTGCGGCCTACGAATACGAGCCGGAGGAGGACGAGATCCTCGGCGACCTGCTGCCGCGCAACCTGTCGGTGCAGATCTTCCGCGCCCTGCTCGAGAACAACGCCTCGTTCTACGGCGCGCAGATGAGCGCGATGGACAACGCCACCCGCAACGCCGGCGAGATGATCCGCAAGCAGACGCTGACCTACAACCGCACCCGCCAGGCGATGATCACCAAGGAGCTGATCGAGATCATCTCCGGCGCCGAGGCCCTGTAACCGAGGGAGTTGTCGTCATGGCGTACACGACCACAGCAACGACCAAGGGCGGCCGCAACGGCCGCGCGGTGCTCGACAATGGCGGGCTCGGCCTCGCCATGGCGCTGCCGAAGGAGATGGGCGGCTCCGGCGAGGGCCATAACCCCGAGCAGCTCTTCGCGCTGGGCTGGTCGTCCTGCTTCGGCCAGGCGATTCTCGCGCTCGCCAAGAAGCACGGCCTCGACGGCCAGGACGCGCGCGTCACGGTGACGATCGGGATCGACAAGGACGACGTCAGCTTCGCGCTGAAGGCCGACATCAAGGTCACGATCCCCGGCGCCGACAAGGCCAAGGTCCAGGCGCTGGTCGAGGACGCTCACAAGATTTGCCCTTATTCGCGCGCGACGCGCGGCAACGTGCCCGTCACGTTGACCGTCGTCTGAGCGCAGATCGATTCAAGGAGAGAACTTATGGCTCAAGCCAACCAGGTCGGACGCATCACCCAGGTCATCGGCGCCGTCGTCGACGTGCAGTTCGAAGGCCACCTGCCGGCGATTTTGAACGCGCTCGAGACCAACAACGGCGGCAACCGCCTGGTGCTCGAAGTGGCGCAGCATCTCGGCGAGAACACGGTGCGCACCATCGCGATGGATACCTCGGAGGGTCTGGTGCGCGGCCAGGAGGTCACCGACACCGGCGCGCCGATCTCGGTGCCGGTCGGCGACGAGACGCTGGGCCGCATCATGAACGTGGTCGGCGACGCGGTCGACGAAGCCGGTCCGATCAAGACCGCGTCGAAGCGCGCGATCCACCAGCCCGCGCCGGCCTATACCGAGCAGTCGACCGAGGCGCAGATCCTGGTCACCGGCATCAAGGTGATCGACCTGCTCGCGCCCTACGCCAAGGGCGGCAAGATCGGCCTGTTCGGCGGCGCCGGCGTCGGCAAGACCGTGCTGATCCAGGAGCTCATCAACAACGTCGCCAAGGCGCACGGCGGCTATTCGGTGTTCGCCGGCGTCGGCGAGCGCACCCGCGAGGGCAACGACCTCTATCACGAGTTCATCGAGTCGGGCGTCAACAAGAAGGGCGGCGGCGAAGGCTCCAAGTGCGCGCTGGTCTACGGCCAGATGAACGAGCCGCCCGGCGCGCGCGCCCGCGTCGGCCTCACCGGCCTGACCGTCGCCGAGCACTTCCGCGACCAGGGCCAGGACGTGCTGTTCTTCGTCGACAACATCTTCCGCTTCACCCAGGCGGGCTCGGAAGTGTCGGCGCTGCTCGGCCGCATCCCCTCGGCGGTGGGCTACCAGCCGACGCTCGCCACCGATATGGGCGCGCTGCAGGAGCGCATCACCACCACCACCAAGGGCTCGATCACCTCGGTGCAGGCGATCTACGTGCCGGCCGACGACTTGACCGACCCGGCGCCGGCGACCTCGTTCGCGCACCTCGATGCCACCACCGTGCTGTCGCGCGACATCGCGGCCAAGGGCATCTATCCGGCGGTGGACCCGCTCGACTCGACCTCGCGCATGCTGTCGCCGCTCGTGGTCGGCGAGGAGCATTACGCGGTGGCGCGGCAGACCCAGCAGATCCTCCAGCGCTACAAGGCGCTGCAGGACATCATCGCCATTCTCGGCATGGACGAGCTGTCGGAAGAGGACAAGCTGACGGTGGCGCGCGCGCGCAAGATCGAGCGCTTCCTGTCGCAGCCGTTCCACGTCGCCGAGGTGTTCACCGGCTCGCCGGGCAAGCTCGTGGACCTTCAGGACACCATCAAGGGCTTCAAGGGCCTGTGCGAGGGCAAGTACGACCACCTGCCGGAAGCGGCCTTCTACATGGTCGGCACCATCGAGGAGGCCGTCGAGAAGGGCAAGAAGCTGGCGGCGGAAGCGGCCTGAGCATGCGCGCCAACGCCCTGATATCCCTGGCGGTGATCGGCGTGCTGGTCGGCACGCTGGTGGGCTATCTGACACGCCCGGAAGCGACCGAGATCAAGCTCGGTCCGCTCAGCGTCGAGGTCCAGGGCAGCGGCACCGCGCGCGGCAACGATCCGCTGACCGGCGGCCAGATGCAGCATGTCGCCATCGCGGCGATCATCGGCGGCCTGGTCGGGGCGGGCATCGGATTCGCCGTCGGCCGCAGCAGGAGCTGAGAGAACAACCATGGCCACATTTCATTTCCACCTCGTCGCACCCGACAAGATGACCTTCTCGGGCGAGGTCGATCAGGTCGACGTTCCCGGCACCGAGGGCGACTTCGGCGTGCTCGCCGGCCATGCGCCGACGGTGGCGCTGCTGCGGCCCGGCCTGCTCACCATCCATGCCGGCGGCCAGAAGACCACCATGGTCGTGCTCGGCGGCTTCGCCGAGGTGTCGGAGGGGGGGCTGACCGTGCTCGCCGATGTCGCCGACAAGCCCGAGGACATGGACCGCGCGCTGGTCACGCGCCGCATCGAAGAGCTCGAGGCCAGCATCAAGAGCATGGAGCCGGGCAGCGCGCTCGACAAGGCGATCGCCCGTCTCGACCATTTCAAGCTGGTCGACCGCCATCTCACCGGCACCGCGATGCATTGAGGCGGCCGCGTATCGCCGCGATCAAAAAAAGCCGGGCGCTTGCCCGGCTTTTTTTCGTTTGGCGCTAAGGCGGGCTCACGCTGCCGGCGCGGGCTGCGGCACGCTCGCCGCTTCCACCGTGGCATGCAGGTGCTGCACCAGAGCGTCGTCGAGCTTGAGCCGCGCCGCCAGCATCGCGAGGTAGCCGCGCTCCGCGGCATTGTCGACATCGACTGCCAGCAGCGAGGCGGTGTAGATGCTCGCCGCCTCTTCCGGCGTGCGCGCGGCGCGCGCGACCGCGTCGATGTCGAGCGGCTTGCGCAGCTCTTCCATCACGAAGGCCCTGGCGTCGGCGCCGAGCGGCAGCTTCTGCATCTCGGCGAAGATCGCCGCCCGCTCCTTCTCGTCGATGTGGCCGTCGGCCTTGGCGGCGGCGATCATGGCGCGCAGCAGATGCCGCGCCAGCGCCTGCTGGTCGTTGGCATCGGCCGGCGCGAACGGCGTATCGCCGGGCGGCGGCAGGAACACCGGTTGTGCCGGCTGCGCTCCCGGCATCGCGGCGCGGCCGGCCTGCCAGTTCTGGTAGGCGCGGTAGGCGAGCGCCCCGACCACGGCCATGCCGCCGTATTGCAGCACGTTGCCGGCGATGCGGCGGCCCTGCTTGGATCCGAGCAGCAGCGCGGCGAGACCGCCGGCCAGCGCGCCGCCGCCGAACCCGCCGGCGAGTCCGCCGCTGAGTTGTCCCAGCATGTCGTTCAGTCCGCCGCCGCGCGGCGCGCCGGGCGGCTGCTGCGGCGCCGCGCCGCCGAGGAACTGGTCGAGCAGGTTTTTCGCGTCGAACATCGTGTCATGCGCTCCGGTGGATTCCGGTCCCAGGTAGGGCTGGAACATGGCAGCGGAAGGTCCGCCGATGCGGCCAAGTGTCCCGCGTCGCAAGTGTCCCGCGTTCACGAGTGTCCCGCGCGTATCAGTGTCCGCAGGATGACTGTCGCGCGCCGTGACGCTCAGTGCGCACTGCGCGCGAACTTGCGGAACTCCTTCACCACCTCGCGGTAGATGTCGCGCTTGAACGGCACCACGAGGTTGGGGAGATTGCCGAGCGGCTCCCAGCGCCAGTCGATGAATTCCGGCGGGTGATGGCCGCCGCCGGGCGCATGGATGTCGATCTCGCTGTCGTCGCCGGTGAACAGCAGCGCGAACCATTTCTGCTTCTGCCCGCGATAGGCGCCGCGCCACGCCTTGCCGACGAGATGCGGCGGCAGGTCGTAGGTGAGCCAGCCGGCGATCTCGCCGAGCTTCTTCACCGAGCGGATGCTGGTCTCTTCGTAGAGCTCGCGCAGCGCCGCCTGATAGGCGTCCTCGCCCTCGTCGATGCCGCCCTGCGGCATCTGCCAGACATGGACGGCGTCGATGTGTTCCGGCCCGCTGTTGCGGCGGCCGATGAAGACGCTGCCCGAGCGGTTGAACACCGTCAGGCCGGCGCAGGGACGATAGGGCAGGCTGGCGCTGCTGGTCATGAGGCGGTCTTCGGGACGAATTCTTGCGGATGATATAGCCGTCGCCGCCGGGTTTGTCCCGCCGCCGGCTCAGCTCGATTTCGCCTTCACCGCCACCGCGGTGATCGGGACCAGCACGAAGCCGCGGCTTTCCACCTTCTTCGCCCAGTCGGCGACGCGGGTGACCGCGAGCGGCAGCGCGCTCAGCGTGCCGACGGCGACGCCGCGTTCGCGCGCCTGCGCCTCCAACCGGCCGAGCGCGCGGTCGATCTCCGCCGCGGTCGGCACGGTGTCGATCACCACGTCGGACCTGGCGAAGGGGATGTTGCTGGCGCCGGCGATCTGGCCGGCGATGCTGCGCGGCGAGGTGCCGTCGTCGACATAGATCAGGCCGCGTTTGGCGGTCTCGCGCAGCACCGGCGACAGCGCCTGTTCCGAGGCGGTGAAGCGCCCGCCCATGTAATTGGCGATGCCGACGAAGCCGTGGAACCGGCTCATCAGCCATTGCAGCCGGTCGACGTTCTGGTCCGCGGACAGCGAGGTCAGCAGCGCCTTCGGGCCGGGATCGTTGTCGGGATAATCGGGCGGCTCCATCGGCGCCTGCAGCAGCACCTCGTGGCCGTCGAGCCGTGCGCGCGCCACCAGCTTGTCGATCTCGTTGCCGTAGGGCGTGAAGGCGAAGCTCACCGGCCCCGGCATCCGCGTCAGCGCCTCGTTGGTGGCCTTGGTCGAGATGCCGAGCCCGGTGACGATCAGCGCGATGCGCGGCGCGTCGGTCTTGCCGGGCGGCAGCTTCAGCGGCCGGGCATAGACCGTCGATGGCCGCGTGCCGTCGGGACCGATGCGCGGCACCTCGCCGTGCCGGGTCTTCTCCAGGAGCTTGGGATCGATGCGCTGGCGCTCGAGCGACGCCTGCTGGCCGTCGCCGGACGATGGCGGCAGCACGATCTGCTGGCTCTTGCCGCTGATGCCGTCGATGATGTTGATGGTCCGGGAGCCGTCCGCGGCGGCATCGCCGGCCGGGCCGTCATAGCGGCGCTGGCCCGTGCTCTCGGTTGCCGAGCCCGGCGGCGCTGCGGGCGCCGCATCGGGCGTGGTGCGGGCGGCGACCACCACCACCGGCTCGCCGCCGAGCGGATCGTCCACCGCAAGCGCCCAGCCGACCACGGCGGCGATGAACAGGCCGAGCGCGCCGGTCGCGACCTGTCCGGCGCTGACCGGCACCTTGCCGAACGGCAGCCTCCATCGCGGCTTGCGCGTGTTGCCCTGGCCGAGCGGCGCGCTCAGGTCGTCCACGGCCGGAACCCGTTGCGAATCATCGCCGGAGTCTATCACGGGGCCAAAATGCATCGGGGGCGGCCAAATGGCCGCCCCGGACGCAGGATCAGGCTTGTCGCGCGCTCAGTTCGGCACCGAGGATACGCTCTTGGCGTTCGGCGGGAACGCGGCATTGACCTGGGTGCCGCGCAGCAGGTCGAACGCCATGTTGAGCGCCTTGTCGTTCTTCTGCTCCGGCGGGATGTAGGACTGCGAGCCGGTCGCCTCCTGGCCCTCCGCCGCCTTGAGATGGCCGCGCAGCGACGCCTCGCCCTTGGTGTCGGTGCGCGCCTTCAATTCCTCCGGCACGTCCTGCAGCACCTCGATGTCCGGCACGATGCCCTTGGCCTGGATCGACTTGCCAGAGGGCGTGTAGTAGCGCGCGGTGGTCAGCCGCAGCGCGCCGTTGCCGGAGCCGAGCGGGATGATGGTCTGCACCGAGCCCTTGCCGAACGAGCGGGTGCCGAGGATCGTGGCGCGCTTGTGGTCCTGCAGCGCGCCGGCGACGATCTCCGAGGCCGAGGCCGAGCCGCCATTGATCAGCACGATGATCGGCTTGCCTTTGGTGAGGTCGCCCGGCCGCGCGCTGAAGCGCTGGGTCTCCTCGGCGTTGCGGCCGCGGGTCGAGACGATCTCGCCCTTCTGCAGGAAGGCGTCGGCCACCGACACCGCCTGATCGAGCAGGCCGCCCGGATTGTTGCGGATGTCGACGACATAGCCCTTGAGCTTGTTCTCGGGGATCTTGCTCTGGATGTCGGCGATGCCTTTCTTGAGCCCCTCGGTGGTCTGCTCGTTGAACTGGGTCAGGCGGATATAGCCGATGTCATCGCCCTCGGTGTTCCAGCGCGCCGAGCGCACCCGGATGATGTCGCGGGTGATGGAGATCTCCACCGGCTTGTCCTGGCCCTTGCGCATGATGGTCAGCTTGATCTTGGTGTTGACCGGACCGCGCATCTTCTCGACCGCCTGTTGCAGGGTGAGGCCCTGCACCTGATCCTCGTCGAGCTTGGTGATGATGTCGTTGGCGAGCACGCCGGCCTTGGCGGCGGGCGTGTCGTCGATCGGCGCCACCACCTTGATCAGGCCGTCCTCCATCGTGACCTCGATGCCGAGGCCGCCGAACTCGCCGCGGGTCTGCACCTGCATGTCGCGGAAGCTCTTCGGGTCCATGTAGCTCGAATGCGGATCGAGCCCGGCCAGCATGCCGTTGATCGCGGTTTCGATCAGCTTGGCGTCGTCCGGCTTCTCGACGTAGTCGGCGCGCACGCGCTCGAACACGTCGCCGAACAGATTGAGCTGCCGATAGGTGTCGGCCACCGCGGCCTTGGCGCTCGAACCCATCAGGACGAGCCGGGGCTGCGTTGCCATCAGGGTGATGGCTGCACCCGTGGCCGCGCCGAGGAGAATGAGAGTCGTCTTGCGCATGATCATCCGCGAACCTTCTCGCCATCGCTTGCGGCCCACCATGGGCCCGGGTCGATGGGAACCCCGTCCTTGCGGAACTCGACGTAAAGGATCGGCTGGGTCGAGCCTGCGCCCACGATCGCGGCGACCCGGGATCCGCTTCCCATCGCCGCAACAGGCTCTCCGGTCAAAACGAACTGGCCAAGGTCGACGGAAATCCGATCCATCCCTGCGAGCAAGATATGATACCCGCCGCCGGTATTCAGGATCAAGAGTTGGCCGTAGGTGCGGAACGGGCCGGCATAGACCACCCAGCCGTCGGCCGGCGCGATCACCTGCGCGCCGGCGCGGGTGGCGATGGACAGGCCCTTTTCGACGTTGCCGGAAGCGTCTGCAGCGCCGTATTCGCGCAGTTTCACGCCGTTAACCGGCAGCGGCAGTTTTCCGCGGGCGGCGGAGAAGGCGACGGCGGGGACCAGCCGGCCCGGATCACGAAAAGCTGATAGTTCCGGGCGCTGGTCCGAGCGGGCCGCCTCGCGCGCGGCGCGTCCGGCGGAATTGAGTTCCTGCTCCAGCCTGGCGATCAGGTCCTTGAGATCGGTCGCCTGCCGCGCCAGTGCGGCGGCACGCTCGCGCTCGGCCTCCAGCGCCTTCTCCTGCTCGGCCTGCCGCTTCTGGCGCTGCTCGATCAGCAGCGCCAGGCGCTCGCGCTCCGGCGGGATCGCGGCGGCATCGGCGGCAAGCTTCTCGCGCTGGTCGGCGATCTCCTTGCGCAGGCGGGCGAGCGCCGAGAGGTCCTGCGCCAGCGCCTCCGCCTCCTGCCGCATTTCCGGCAGCACGGCGCCGAGCATGATCGCGGTGCGCACCGAGCGCAGCGCATCCTCCGGCGCCGCCAGGAGGGCCGGCGGCGGCCGCCGGCCGATACGCTGCAGGGCGGCCAGCACCTCGACCAGCACGCCGCGCCGCGCATCGAGCGAGGCGCGGATGGCGCGCTCCTGCTCGTCGAGCGGCACCAGCCGCGCTTCGGTCGCCGCGATCTGGCTCTCGAGCAGGCGCAGCCGCTCCGTGGTCGCGATCAGATCCTGGTTGAGCCGGCGGCGGTCGGCGCTGATCGCCTCGATGTCGCGGGCGAGCGCGGCCTGCGTCTCCGCGGCTTTGCGCTGTTCCTCGCGCAGGGCGTCGAGCTCGCGGTCGCGCTGCTCCAGCGTGTCACGCGCCGACGCCGCCGGAGCGGTCTGCGCATGGCTCAGCGCCGGCCCCAGCACGATCGCGGCTGCGGCCGCCGCCGCGAAGCGGCGGCCGGGGGCGCGCGCATCAGCCCGAAACAGGGTCATCGCCGGCACGTTACGTCCTCGTCGGGATCGGGCAAGCATTAATGCGGCCAATCCGACCGGATTAAGACCGATTCCGCGCTTTTTTCGGTCGGCCTCACGCACGGTGATACGGATGGCCGCCGAGAATGGTGGCGGCGCGATAAAGCTGCTCGAGCAGCATGATCCGCGCGAGCTGGTGCGGCCAGGTCGCGGCGCCGAAAGCCAGCCGCAGCGCGGCGCGCTGGCGCAGGCTCGGGGCCAGGCCGTCGGCGCCGCCGATCACGAAGGCAATGGCGTCGCGGTTCTCGCCGCGCCACGCCTGGAGCTGCGCGGCAAAGGCGGCGCTGTCGAGGCTCTCCCCGCGCTCGTCGAGCAGCACCGTGACCGCGCCCTCGGGTATGACATTGGCGATCGCGATCGATTCCTCGATCATGCGGCGCTCCGCGTCCTGGGCGCGGCTCTCGCGAATCTCGATCACCTCGACGTCGCGCCAGCCGAGCGCGCGGCCGCTCTGCACGGCGCGCTTGCGATAGCGCTCGCCGAGCTCGCGCTCCGGTCCCTGCTTCAGGCGTCCGACGGCGACGACGACGATGCGCATGCGCGATCCACCCGCTGGCCGCGGCCACGGCGTTCAGCCTGACCGTTCAATGCGGCCGCTCAGCTTGGCCGCTCAGCCCGGCCGTTTCGAGGACGAAGTGTGCGGCGACCACATCTTCTCGAGATTGTAGAAGGCGCGCGTCTCCGGCCGGAACACGTGGACGATGACGTCGCCGGCATCGATCAGCACCCAGTCGGCGTTCTGCTTGCCTTCGCTGTGCATGCTCCTGATGCCGCCTTGCTTCAGCTTCTTGGCGACATCGTCGGCGATGCTGGCGACATGGCGCTGCGAGCGGCCGGAGGCGATCACCATGTAGTCCGCGAGCGCGCTCTTGCCGGCGAGATCGATGGTGAGGGTGTCCTCGGCCTTCATGTCGTCGAGGCTGGCGAGGACGATGCGGAGCGCGGCGTCGGCCGCGCCTCTGTCGGTGCTGGGCTGGGCCGCCGGGGCGGCGCCGGACGTCTTGCGTTTTGCCCGCGACAGCGCGGTTTTTGACAGGGGGCCTGATCCTTCCGGTTCGGGTGCATCCGGCGATGCCGGTCTCGTCACGAAGATAGCGATTCGTCTTCCGTCTTGCCACCGCCCGCGCTCACCTGCTTGCGGCGCAGCGCCCGCAGCGCCGTCGATGACAGCGGCGACTTCAGCCCGTGCAGATAGACCCAGACCGGCGGCTTGCGGAACGGCAGGCTCGCCGCCTTCGCCTCGGAGATGCGGTAGCGCGCCAGCGCCTGGCCGGCGACGCTGCCGAGCGCGTAGAGGCTCGGGCCGAGCCGGTCCACCACCGCGATCGGCACCAGGCAGGCAATGCCGCGCCAGTTCTGCCAGCGGTGGAAACTGCGCAGATTGTCGGCGCCCATGATCCAGACGAAATGCACGCCCGGGAACCGGCGCACCAGATAGCGCACGGTGTCGTAGGTGTAGCGGGTGTTGATCTCGGCCTCGAGACCGCTGACATCGATCCGCGGATGATGCGTCAGCGCCCTGGCGGCGGCGATGCGTTGCGCCAGCGGCGCCAGGCCGCGCGTGTCCTTGAGCGGATTGCCCGGCGTCACCAGCCACCACACCCGGTCGAGCTGCAGCTTCTTCATCGCCAGCAGCGAGGCGCCGAGATGGGCGTCGTGCGGTGGATCGAAGGTGCCGCCGAACAGGCCGATGCGCAGGCCGGGAGCGTGGGGGGGAAACACGCTCACGGCCGGATTTGGCCCGTGCCCCGCACGCGATATTTGAAGCTGGTCAACTGCTCGACGCCGACCGGACCGCGCGCGTGCAGCTTGCCGGTGGCGATGCCGATCTCGGCGCCGAAGCCGAATTCGCCGCCGTCGGCGAACTGGGTCGAGGCGTTGTGCAGCACGATCGCGGAATCGACTTGCGTGAGGAACTTGTCCGCCGCCGCCTGATCCTGCGTCACGATCGCATCGGTGTGATGCGAGCCGTAGCGCTCGATATGCGCGATGGCGGCATCAACGCCATCGACTACGCCGGCGGTGATGATCTTGTCGAGATATTCGGTGGACCAGTCCTGTTCGGTTGCCGGCTTCACCCGCGGGTCGACCTTGCACACCTCGACATCGCCGCGCACCTCGCAGCCGGCATCGAGCAGCATGGTCACGAGCGGCGCGAGATGCGTCGCCGCCGCGGCGCGGTCGACCAGCAGCGTCTCGGCGGCGCCGCACACGCCGGTGCGCCGCAGCTTGGCGTTCATCACGATGGACTTCGCCATGTCGAGCGCGGCGGCCTTGTCCACGTAGACGTGGCACACGCCTTCGAGATGCGCGAACACCGGCACGCGCGCCTCCGCCTGCACGCGCGCGACCAGGCTCTTGCCGCCGCGCGGCACGATGACATCGATGTTGCCGTCGAGCCCGCTCAGCATCAGTCCGACCGCGGCGCGGTCGCGCGTCGGCACCAGCGTGATCGCGGCTTCCGGGAGGCCGGCCTCGCGCAGGCCCTGCGCCAGCGCCGCGTGGATCGCGCGCGAGGACCGGAAGCTGTCGGAGCCGCCGCGCAGGATCGCGGCGTTGCCGGCCTTCAGGCACAGCGCGCCGGCATCCGCGGTGACGTTGGGACGGCTCTCATAGATGATGCCGACGACGCCGATCGGCACGCGCACGCGCTCGATGGCCATGCCGTTCGGCCGCGTCCACGACGCGGTGACGGCGCCGACCGGGTCGGGAAGGTCGCGGATCACCTCGATGCCGTCGGCGATCGCGGCGATGCGCTTGCCGTCGAGCAGCAGCCGGTCGATCAGCGCCTTGCTGGAGCCGGCGGCCTTGGCCGCGGCGACGTCCTCGGCATTGGCGGCGAGGATCTCGGCCTGCCGGGCGCGGATCGCCCGGGCCATGGCCGCCAGCGCCTGGTTCTTGCGCTCGGCCGGCGCCAGCGCCAGCACACGGGCGGCAGCACGCGCCGCCCGTCCCAGCGCGGTCATGGCCGTCGCCAAATCTTCAGTGTTTTCAACGTGCTTCAACGCAATCATGGTGCGGTCGCCCGGTCGCTCGTCCTTGCCGCGTTTCCTAACACGTCGCCGGAACCGCGGCGAGGTGGAGAAAGGTGTGGGGCCTGCCTGTGAATCTGTGGATAATCCGGAGCCGTCCAGGACCCGTCGCCCCACCTTCACATTGTCCCGGCAGGTTTGCGTGTGCCGATGTGGAGGGTGTCATGGTTGCGTATCCCGGTCGACTTCCCGCCCGCTTCCCGGAAGGGACGAAATATGTGATCGAGGGGCGAAGCGGCGGCGGCTTCTCGCGTTATATCGAGCTTCCCGACGGGACCCAGTATCGCCTGCCATCGCAGCCGGCAAAAGCCGGGCGGCGGCGGGCCGGGAGCCGCAGGCCCACGCGCCGACGCTGAGGTTTTTCCGTCCGCAGCCCCCGTCACGCCGGCGATGTCTTCGGTGTGATGTCTTGAGGCTGCGGACGGCAAAAGCCCCGGTGCGGGGCACCGGGGCTTAAGGGCGATCGGTCAATCGCCTGTCCTGCGTCTGTCCTGCCGTATCCTTAGCCGTATCCTTGGGTCTCGAACTGCGTCGCGCCCAGTCAACGCGCGGGCCGGGGCAAAGTTCCGGTCAGTCGCCGTGCAGGACCAGGTCGTCGCGGTGGATCACCTCGGCGCGGCTGCCGGCGCCGAGGATGGTGAGGATGTCGGCCGAGGACTTGCCGCGGATCGCCTGCACCTCCTCGGCGTCGTAGCCGATCAGGCCGCGGCCGACCTCGCCGCCGTCCGGCCCGCGGATCAGCACCGCATCGCCGCGGCCGAACGCGCCCTCGATGCGCACCACGCCGGCCGACAGCAGGCTCTTGCCGCGCCGCAGCGCCGCCACCGCGCCGGCATCGATGGTCAGCGTGCCGCGCGGCTCCAGCGAGCCGGCGATCCATTTCTTGCGCGCCGTCACCGGATTGGCCGGCGTCAGGAACCAGGTGCAGACGCCGCCCTTGGCGATGGCGCTGACCGGGTTTTTGATGCGGCCCGACGCGATCACCATGTGCGTGCCGGCAGTGGTCGCGATCTTGCCGGCCTCGATCTTGGTGATCATGCCGCCGCGCGCGGTCGCGGACTGCGACACGCCGGCCATCGCCTCGATCTGCGGCGTGATGCGCTCGACCACCGGCACCAGCTTGGCGGCGCGGCCGTTGCCCGGCGGCTGGTCGTAGAGCCCGTCGATATCGGACAGCAGCACCAGGAGGTCGGCCGCCACCATGGTGGCGACGCGGGCGGCGAGCCGGTCGTTGTCGCCGAACCGGATCTCGGCGGTGGCCACCGTGTCGTTCTCGTTGATCACCGGCACGGCGCGGAAGCGCAGCAGCCGGGTGATCGTGGAGCGCGCGTTGAGATAGCGGCGGCGCTCCTCGGTGTCGCCGAGCGTCACCAGCACCTGCCCGGTGGTGATGTCGTGGGCGCCGAGCACCTCGGCCCAGGTGCGCGCCAGCGCGATCTGGCCGACCGCGGCGGCGGCCTGGCTCTCCTCGAGCTTGAGCGGGCCGGGCGGCAGCTTGAGCATGGCGCGGCCGAGCGCGATCGAGCCCGACGACACCACCAGCACGTCGCGCTTGTCCTTGTGCAAGGCGGCGATGTCGTCGGCGAGCGAGGCCAGCCACGCGCGCTTGATCCGGCCGGCGGCGCTGTCGACCAGCAGCGAGGAGCCGACCTTGATGACGATGCGGCGGAAGCTCTTGAGCGACGGCAGTTTCGGCATGAACGGAAATGGACGAGAAGCGGGGGCGCGATGTCTAGCGATGTCGTTCGGATTAAAGCGCGCTTTCTCGTCCGCTCATTCCCGCGAACGGACCGAGAGCGCTGGTTTCAATCCGAACGGGTCATGCTCTAGCACGCGGCGGCGGCGCCGTCAGGATCGCTGGCGGACGATCAGGCCGGCTGCCGCGCCGCGGCGTCCTCCTGCCGGGCCCGGTCGATCACCTGCATTAGCGCGCGCAGCACCTCCTCGACGCCCTGCCGCGTCGCCGACGACAGCACCAGCGGCGTCTGCCCGGCGGCGCGCTTGAGCTTGGCGGCCTGCGACTTGATCTGCTGCGGGGTCAGGATGTCGGCCTTGGTCAGCGCCACGATTTCCGGCTTGTCGCTGAGGCCGCGGCCATAGGCGTCGAGCTCGTGGCGCACCACACGATAGGCCGCGGCGGGATCGGCGGCGGTGCCGTCGATGAGATGCAGCAGCACGCGGCAGCGCTCGGTGTGGCCGAGGAAGCGGTCGCCGAGTCCGACGCCCTGATGCGCGCCCTCGATCAGGCCGGGCAAATCGGCGATCACGAATTCGCGGTCGTCGCTGCGTACCACGCCGAGCTGGGGGTGCAGCGTGGTGAACGGATAGTCGGCGATCTTCGGCCTGGCCGCGGTCACGGTGGCGAGGAAGGTCGACTTGCCGGCATTCGGCAGTCCGATCACGCCTGCATCCGCGATCAGCTTCAGCCGCAGGCGGATGGTGCGCTCCTCGCCGGGCTGGCCGGGATTGGCATGGCGCGGCGCGCGGTTGGTCGCGCTCTTGAAATGCGCATTGCCGAAGCCGCCGTTGCCGCCGCGCGCGACGACGACGCGCTGGCCGAGCCTGGCGAGATCGGCGAGCAGCGTCTCGCCGTCCTCCTCATAGACCTCGGTGCCGACCGGCACCTTGAGCACGATGTCGGCGCCGTTGGCGCCGTGGCGATCCTTGCCCATGCCGTTGCCGCCGCGCTGCGCCTTGAAGTGCTGCTGGTAGCGGTAGTCGATCAGGGTGTTGAGGCCGTCGACGGCCTCGATGACGACGTCGCCGCCGCGGCCGCCATTGCCGCCGTTCGGGCCGCCGAACTCGATGAACTTCTCGCGGCGGAACGACACGCAGCCGTTGCCGCCGGCGCCGGACTGGATATAGACCTTGGCTTCATCGAGGAATTTCATGGCTGGCGACCTTGGGCATCTCGTATATACCCGCCGGCGTCATGAATGCACAGCAATCTCCCCCCGCGCCGGCCGCCACGGCCGGCGTCCTGATGATGCTGCTCGGCATCTTCCTGTTCGCGCTCAACGATGCGTTGGGAAAATGGTTGCTGGCGACCTATTCGGTCGGCCAGGTGCTGCTGGTGCGCAGCATCTGCGCGCTGCTGGTGCTGACGCCGTTCATGGTGCGCGCCGGCGCCGCCGCGTTCCGGCAGGCGCCGCGGCCCGGCGTTCAGCTCCTGCGCATCGTTTTCTCGACCGGGGAGGTGGCGCTGTTCTACTGGGCGCTGACCTATCTGCCGCTCGCCGACGTGATGACCTACTACCTGGCCGGGCCGATCTACGTCACCGCCATCTCGGCGACGCTGCTGCGCGAGCCGGTCGGCTGGCGGCGCTGGAGCGCGGTCATCGTCGGGTTCGGCGGCGTCGTGGTGGCGCTGCGGCCTTCGACCGCCACGCTGAGCTGGCCGGCACTGGTCGCGCTCGTCGGCAGCTTCGCGTTCTCGCTGCTGATGATCTGCACGCGCATGGTGCGCGGCACCAGCGACATCGTGCTGGTCGCCGGCCAGACCGCGGGCGCCCTGGTGCTCGGCGCGCTGCTGGCGCCGTTCGCCTGGGTCACGCCGGACGGGCGCGATCTGGCGCTGCTGATGCTGCTCGGGATGGTGGCGATGGCGGCGCATGCCTGCGTCAACCGCGCGCTCATCCTCGCGCCGGCCTCGGTGGTCGTGCCGTATCAGTACACGACCATCGTCTGGGCGGTGCTGCTCGGCTACCTGATGTTCGGCGACATTCCGCATGTCATGCTGCTGCTCGGCGCGGCGATCATCATCGCCGCCGGCGCCTACATCTTCGCGCGCGAGCGTAGATACAATCGTCCGGCCGTGCCGCTGACCAAGGAGTGACGCGCGGGATGACGCTCGCTGCCGGCTTCGGCGGCGGAAGGATCGCCGTGCGGCGGGCTTGAAAGGAAACGCTGCCGGGAGGCGGTGAGGTCGGGCCATGCCTGACTGCTGCGGCCCGTGAACCGGCTCCCGACCGCGTTGTTCGTGGGTGTCAGCCGCTACGCCGCGGTCCGAACGGTGCCGCGGCGATCATCGCGGCCTTGCTGCGCCGGTGGCATGCACTCCTCCACGCAAGTTTCACTCGGGCCGACATGCGCCTGAGCGGCACGTCGGCGCACAAAAATCCTGCGCCGCGTCGGGCGCGGTGTCAACCGGGCACAGCCTGCGCCGTGTTGTCCCGGGCGCGGCATGGAACCGGAACAAGCGATGCGAAACGACGCAGCGCGTCAGCACAGGCCGCGCTGTTTCAGATTTTCAGCGAATGTCAGATGTCGCGATCGCGGCGGACGGTCGATCTCTCCGTCAGACGTGGCCATATTTTTTCAAAGCCGCATCGAGGGTGAGACCTTCACTCAGCTCCTTGCGGATGCCGTGTTCCATCTTCGTCAACCGCTCGGCTTCGGCCAGCGTCCGCAATACGGCATCCTGCGGGATGACGATCGCGCCGTCATCGTCGGCAAGGATGAAATCGCCCGGATGGACGACGACCCATTTGGTGGTCGCGCCCCTGACATAAACCGGCTCCTGCCATCCGGTTACTTTCCAGCGTCCGATCGACTGCACCGGCGTGCGGTAGCGCGCATAGACCGGAAACTTGTGCGCCTTGAGCCAGCGGACATCGCGGATGCCGCCGTCGATGAGGGCGCCGACCGATCCCCGCTCCTTCATGCCGAGCGCAATCAGCTCGCCGAAATAGCAGATGCCGTCGCCGTCGCCGCTCCACACGCTGACCTCGGCGGCGGATATGCCCTGGCACGCCAGCATCTTGTCGGGATCGCCTTGCCCTTCGAAGGGCGTCATCTGCCCCCTGATCGTATAGGCCCATCCGGCCAGGGAGCCGGCCGCAGCCGGATAGGGCAGGAAGCTGGCGTGAAGCCCCTGGTTCGGCAGGCCGATCTGGTCGAGCACATCGGCCACGTTGGAGCTGTCGACTTGCAGAAAGCGGGTGCGGATGTCCGCTTTTTCCGCGGCAGTGAGAGTGGCGTAGAAGGACATGATTTTCCTGTTGAGGCGAAACGAGGTTCAGATATTGGCCAGCATGCCGCCGTCGACCCGGATGACCGAGCCGGTGACGTAAGACGCCCGCGCTGACGCGAGGAAGGCGACGACGTCAGCATATTCCTGCGGGTCGCCGTAGCGGCCGACCGGAATGGTGCTGACGCTGTCGGCGACGACGCGATCGACAGCGGTGTTCTCCCGCTTGGCGCGCGCCTCGTCCAACTGGCGGATGCGCTGCGTGGCCACGCGGCCGGGCAGGACGACATTGACCGTGACGTTGTCGGCGGCGACTTCGCGCGCCAGCGTTTTCGACCAGCCGAGCAAGGTCGAGCGCAACGCGTTGGACAGGCCGAGATTCGGTATCGGCGCGATGACGCCGGACGACGTGCTGGTGACAATGCGGCCCCATTTGCGCGTGCGCATATCGGGCAGGACGAGATCGGTCACGGTCAGGAGTGACAGGACCATCGACTCGAAATACGTCCGCCACGTCTCCGGCGCGATGCCCGAGACCGGCGAGGGCGGCGGGCCGCCCGAATTGTTGATGAGGATATCGACGGGGCCGTAACGGTCGCGCGTTTGCGAGACAACGGACAGCAGCTCGTCTGCCTTCGACATGTCCGCGGGAACGCCGAGCGCCTGGCCGCCCCGCTGCTCGATCTGGCTGACCGTTTCGCGCAGGGCCTCGGCATCGATATCCGTGACCGCGACGCGCGCGCCTTCCTGCGCCAATGTCGTCGCGATGGCGCGACCGAGTCCGCCGCCAGCGGCGAGCACCAGGGCAGACTTGCCCTCAATTCCGAGATTCATCGAGCGATTCCTTGGTTCAAGAGCGGAAGCAGGCCGCGCAAGACGGCGGCAGCGCCAGCGGAATGGCCTGCATCTTGAAACGGCTCGTGTTGGCGGGGGCGGCGCGGCCCGGAAGGACGATTGGCGTCTCGCAGAGCTGCGGAAATAGCGGCACGAGGTCTCCTACTTCCTGAGATTGGCCATGGCCGGTCCCGCCTGCTCCAGCAGCCATTCCCGGAAACGCTCGATCTTGGTGTTGCTCCAGGTGCTCTCGCGGCAGAGCAGATAGTAGGCGCCGGAATCAAAGCCCTCGCCGCCGAACAGCGCCACCAGCGTTCCCGAGCGCAACTCGCTCTCAAGGAAGATGCTCGGCGCCAGCGCCACGCCTTTGCCCTCGATGGCGGCCTGGATCGCCATGAAGAAATGACCGTAGGTCGTGTAATCGACGAAGCTCGAAGGATCGAGGCCGTGGTGCTCGAGCCAGTAGGGCCAGGCGCGCTCGCGCGTCGCCATGTGCAGCAGGGTATAATGGCGCAGGTCGGCGGGCCGCTCGATCGGCGGGCCGTTCTTGGTCAGGGTGGGCGAGCATACCGCGATCAGCGTGTCGGGCAGGAACGGCACCGAGCGGACATCCGACCAGCTCTGCGTCATCACCAGATCGATCGGAGAATTGCCTTTCTTGTGGGTCCGGGAATAGGGCGCGACCCGGATCGCCACGTCGTTTTCCTCCATGCGGAGGTCGGCCGGCCGGATCGAGGTGATCATGCGCACCTCGATATTGGGGTTGGCCGCGGTGAAGTGCAGCAGGCGCGGGATCAGCCACTTCATCGCGAAGGTCGGCAGCACGTTGATGTTCAACGTGACGGTGCGGTGCTGGTCGAGGACGGTTTCGGTCGCCTGATAGAGCTGGTCGAAGGCGTCATGCAGCGGCCGGGCGAAACGCGCGCCCTGCTCGGTGAGCTCCAGAGAGCGCGGCAGGCGCTTGAACAGCTCGATGCCGAGGTAATCCTCGAGGCCCTTGATCTGACGGCTGATGGCGCTCTGCGTGACGTTGAGCTCCGCCGCTGCCATGCTGAATGACATGTGACGGGACGCCATCTCAAAGGCGCGAAGCGCGTTGAGCGGCGGCAGGCGGCGCGGTTTCTTGGAATAGGCAATCATCGCTGATGGGAGTTTTCACGATACCCCCTTGATTATACAAGCTATCTTCGGTCGGAGTAACAATCATCGCCGCGCCGCCTCCGCTAGGCGGCGATCAACGACGGCAGGTGCTCGGTCCCGGTCGGGATATGCCGCGCGGTCCGCAGCGCTGCGCCGTCCCAGATCTGGCCGTAGGAATTCTTGCGCTCGCGCGCGACCTGCGCGGATGTGTCCTGGGTGTATTCGGTGAGCGGGCGCTCCCGATCCTCCCAGACCTTCAGAGTCGCGTCGAGATCGTCAGCGCCGTCGACGGCGGCTGCGAGCGACAGCGCATTCATGATCGCGACTCCGGCGCCCTGGCCGAGCGTCGGCGCCATTGCATGCGCGGCGTCGCCAATGATGGCGACGCGACCCGACGACCAGCGGATCAGCTTGCTGGTCTCGTAGGCATCGTAGCGGCCGCCGGCGGTGACCTTCCGAATAACCGGCTCGAGCTGCGGGAACGCCTCGACCCAAAGATCGTGATCGAGCGGGAGGCGAGACGCCCGGTCGCCGACCGGTGCCATCATCGCGAGATAGAGGTCGTCCTCGTTGCAGGGAACGTAAAGGATGCGCAACGGGCTGCCGGGCAGATTCCAGAAATCGATGACGTGATCCCAGTTCCCCTCGCCAAGTTCCTTCTTCATGCGCGGGGTCAGCACCCGGACGATGCCGTCGGCATGCGAGTTTCGCTCCTTGAGCAGGCCGAGAGAGTCCCGTACCTTGGAGCGCACTCCGTCGGCGCCGATGACGAGGTCGGCGTGATGCTTGCCGCCGTCGGCAGTCAGCAGCACGCCCTTCGGCGTGGCGCCGATCACTTCCGAGTTCGTCTTGATGACGACGCCGGCGCGCTCCGCGGCTGCGATGATGCAGCCGTAAAGATGCTGGCGCGTCATCGTCATCATCCGCGTGCCCTGATCGGGCGTGAAGCGAAACTCGGAGACGAGCTTGTCGCGATTGCGGGTCTCATAAGAGACGCCTTCGTGCGCCTTGGCGATCACGCAATCATAAGCGCCGATCGCCTTTAAGACCCTGAGCCCGTTCTCCCAGATGAAGATGCCTGCTCCGAACGCGCGCAGCACGGGGCTGGATTCATGCACGGTCACGGTCCAACCGCGCTGGCACAGCGCGGTCGCGGCAACCAGGCCGGCGAAACCGGCACCCGCAATCTCTGCGTGACGACGTACAACCATGTAAATCTCCCGCGTTTCGCGCGATAGACTAGTTCAACACCGAGCAGTGACAATTTCCATTACGGGCAGAGCACGTCGAGCAAAACTCATACGTGGCCTCCCTTTTATTCATTTTTGGCGACGTGCCGGGACGGCTAGGATGCGATCAGGATTTATCAAGCGGTCCAGCTATCGACGGAGCAGAGGCGTTCCCATGGTTGATATTTCCGCGCAGCAAAAAGCCGACAGCACCTATTTCCAGCCGCGGCGGCTCGGCCACGCCAATCTCTTCGTCAGCGACTACGAGCGCTCCGCCGATTTCTACAAATCGGTGGTGGGATTCGAGGAAGTGTATCGGCAGCCCGACAACAAGGCGAGCTTCCTCAGCAACGGCAACACCTATCACGATCTCGCGCTGACCAGCACCCAGAGCAAATACGCGGCGAAAGACCAGAAGCCCGGTCTTTTCCATCTGGCATTCGAGCTGGAGACGGAGAAGGACCTGGTCGACGGCTACAATCGCGCGCGCGAGGCCGGCATCGATTTTGCTTTCGTCATGGATCATGACGTGGCGCGTTCCGTATACATGAATGATCCTGACGGAAACATGGTCGAAATCTATGCAGACGTGGAGGCAGACTGGCGCGCGCTGCGTCAGGGCATCATCGTCAAGGAAAAGCCGAAATGGATTCCGGGCGTCACCTCGGTGCCGCTGACGGAGAAGAACTATCCGCAGAATCCCGAGCTCGTGAAGGTCGAGCCCGCGACCTTCCATTCGCGCAAGGTGACCCATATCGGCCTGGTCGCCAATGATTTCGAGAAGATGTACGACTATTACGTCGACGTGATCGGGCTGACGCCGCTCGTCGGCGACCGCCGCAGCGCCTTTGCCGTGCTGCAGGGCACTGCAAGCGGCGGAGACGTGACGCTTTACCGCAAATCGTCCAACGCGGCGCCCGGGCTGCACCACGTCGGATTCGAGGTGTGGGACGAGGACGATCTGCGCCGCTCGGTCGAGGCGGCGACGAAGCAGGGCATCGCCATCAAGAGCAACATCGATCACCCGGCCCGTCACAGCATCATGATCGAAGACCCCGACGGGCTGAAGCTGCAATTCTTCGTCAACCGCGATTGGACTGCGGACGTGATCGCCAAGGTCGATCCCAAGGAGGCGCTCGATCTGCTCTAGCGCAGCGATCTTCCGGGTCGTCTCGTTGTTCGTGCCGTGCCGACCGCAAGTCGTGCCGGACAAGATCAAGTCAAATGGCGGCTGAAGAGTCCCAACTCCACGAGTCTTCCCAACTCCAAGAGCCTTGGTGCCGACGGTCGTGACGGAGGAAACTTAGATGGCGTCTGACATCAAGCAGCCCGATTCGGCTCTTCTCGATGACCTCGTGGCGGCCAACCACATTCTCTACAAGAAGGGGATTGTCGACGGCCTCGGGCATATCAGCGTGCGGCACGACAAGGATCCCGGGCTTTACGTGCTCGCCTCGGAGAAGGCGCCGGGCCTCGTCACCCGCGACGACCTTGCGATCTTCGACCTCAACAGCAATGCGCTGACGCTGACCGACCGCAGGCCGTACAACGAGCGCTTCATCCACGGCGAGATTTACAAGGCGCGGCCGGACATCCACTCGGTCATCCACTGCCATACGCCGTCGCTGGTGACCTTCTGCGTGTGCCAGACGCCGCTGCGGCCGCTCTATCACATGAGCGGCTTCCTCGGCCGCGGCGTCGCCCGCTTCGAGATCCGCGATGTCGGCGGCATGACCGATATGATGGTGTCGTCGCCCAAGCTCGGCGTGGCGCTGGCGAAGTCGCTCGGCGACAAGCAGATCGTGCTGATGCGCGGCCACGGCGCCACCATGGCCGGCCAGTCGATCAAGCACGCGGTCTATCGCGCGATCTATGCGGCGCTCAACGCCACCATGCAGATGGACGCCATGCGGATGGGCGAGGTGACCTATCTCGCCGACGAGGAAGCATTGAAGGGCATGGAGCTCAACGACCGCTTCGTCGATCGCTCGTGGGCGCTGTGGAAGCTGGAAGCGCGCGACGACTAGTCATGTGACCGCCACGATAGAGGACAGGGAGCAATGCCGATGAAGCGCATGTTCGTCTACTGTCTCGGCGGCCTTGCGATGATGCTGGCGTCGGCCGGCGCCGCCAATGCGCAAGACCTCAAACTGCGCATCTCGTTCGCCAGCCCCTACAACACCTATTGCGCGCCCTATCTGGTGGCCAAGGAGATGGGGTGGCTCGCCGAGGAAGGATTGGCGACGACCGACATCGTCATGAACGGTGACGCCAATGCGACGCGCGCGCTGGTGACCGGCTCTTCCGATATGGCGATGACCGGCCCGCTCAACGTCTTCAACGGCATCGAGAGCGGAGCCCAGATCAAGTGGATCGGCTCCTGGCAGAAGAGCGTCGACTACGTGGTGGTGGCGCCGCAGAAGATCAAGTCGCTGAACGAACTCGCGGACAAGACCTTCGCCTCGTCCGGCCCTTCGGGGCTGCCGCAGGTGCTGCCGGTGATGCTGTTCAAGAAGATGGGCATCGCCGCCGACAAGGTGAAGTTCGTCTCGGTCGGCGGCCACGCCGCGCGCCTCCAGGCGGTCATCGCGGGCAAGGCCGACGGCGCCATCGTCAACGAGATCACGGCGATTGCCGGGCAGAAGGCGGGCGGGGTGCACGTCCTCGCCTCGGTGGCGGATCATTTCCCCAAGCTCGGCTACATCGTCCTCGCGGTGCGCAACAGCGATCTCGCCGACGCCTCCAAGCGCCGCGCCTTCGAGGCGCTGATGCGGGCCTCGATCCGCGGAGCGCGCTTCATCATGGACAATCCGGAGAAGGCCGCCGAGCTGGTGCAGCGGCACATCAAGGGCGTCGATGCCGAGACCATCGCGCAGGTGCTCAAGCGGCTGAATGCCCAGAACGTCTGGCCGGTCGACGGCGGGGTTGACGACGGCGTCACCACCTTCACCTCCGATCTCGAATACGAGCTCGGGGAGACCAAGACGAAATTCACGCCGGACCAGGTGAGCGACGGCTCCATCGTCAAGAAGGTGCTCGCCGAGGGCGTGCGGTGACCGCAAATCCATGCCGGGACGACGGGGACGACATCGGCGCGAGGCGGGCCCGCACATGACATCCAGCGGATGAAGAGAAGCGCGCGCGGCAACTGAAGACGTGAACGGCACCGCATGTTGAACAGGAATCACATGGCTTACGCTCACGCCGACATATCCGAACCGAACGACGCCCCGCACATGCTGCTGATCGAAAGCGTGTCGAAATCGTTCGACCTGCGCGGCCAGGGTTCGGGAGGGGAGCGGGCGGTGCTGCACGTCCTCGAGGACGTGACGCTGGCGATCGGCAAGGGCGAATTCGTCAGCCTGCTCGGGGCCAGCGGCTGCGGCAAGACCACCCTGTTGCGCACCATTGCCGGGCTCGGCCGGCCGGACAAGGGCACCATCTTCGTGGACGGCGAGCCGGTGAGAGCGCCGCGCAAGGACGTCTGCATGGTGTTCCAGAATTTCGGGCTGCTGCCGTGGCGCTCGGTGCTCGCCAATGTCGTCTTCCCGCTGGAGCTCGACGGCGTCTCCAAGGAGGAGCGCGAGGCGGTCGCGGCGGAATACATCGCGCTCGTCGGATTGCGCGGGTTCGAGGGCCACTTTCCGCATGAGCTGTCGGGCGGCATGCAGCAGCGCGTCGGCATCGCCCGTGCGCTGGTGAGAAAGCCGCTGGTGCTGCTGATGGACGAGCCGTTTGCGGCGCTCGACGCGCAGACCCGCGAGCAGCTGCAGGACGATTTCCTCAAGATCTGGTCCAAGCTCAAGACCACGATCGTGTTCGTGACCCATGCCATCGACGAGGCGCTGGTGCTGTCCGACCGCATCGTCGTGCTGCAGTCGCGGCCGGGCCGGATCAACAGGATCATTCAGTCGCCGGTTGCCAAGCACCGCATGAGCAGCGACGTGCGCGCCTTGCAGGACTTCGCCCGGCAGGCCCAGGAAATCCGCGAGCTTCTCAGACCGGAGCGCACCGCATGACAATGAGCACCGCCGTTCCCGGTACGGCCGCCAAGAGGCCGTTCCGCACAGACCTGCTCGCGTGGCTCAAGAACCATCCCAACGTGCTGCGCGTCTCCGCCGTGGTCGTGTTCTTCGCGTGGTGGGAATATGTCGGCCGCGACGCCAACCCGATGTTCATGACCTATCCCTCGGCGATCTTCGCCGCGGCGGTGGAGCTGACGCGCAGCGGCGAGCTGCCGTCGGCGCTGGTCGCCAGCATGATCCCGTTCCTGAGCGGGCTCGTGATCTCGATCATCGGCGGCATCCTGATTGGAATCGCGATCGGACAGTTCTGGATTCTCGAATACACGCTCGATCCGTTCCTCAACGCGCTCTATGCGATTCCGCGCGTCGCGCTGATACCGCTGATCATCCTGTGGGCCGGATTGGAGACCTACGGCAAGATCGTGATCATCGTCTCGATCGCGATCTTTCCGGTGATCGTCAACACCTATTCCGGGATCAAGGACGTCCGCGGCAGCCTGATCGAGATCGGTCGCGCCTATAGCGCCACCGAGCTGCAGATCTTCACCAAGATCATCATGCCTGCCGCGGTGCCCTACATCATGGCCGGCATCCGGCTTGCGGTCGGGCTTGCCATTATCGGCATCATCGTTGCCGAGTTTTTCACCGCGATCACCGGGCTCGGCGGCATCATCGTTCTCTATGCCAACAATTTCGCCACGGCCAAGCTGTTCGTGCCGATCATCGTGACCGGCGTCCTCGGCATCGTGCTGTCGGAATTGACGGCCTATGTCGAGCGCCGGCTGTCCCGCTGGCGATTGTCGGAACGCGAACGATTCTAGCGACTGCCGAAGTTTGATCCAGGGAGCAGAGGGGTAGGTGTCGTGAGATATTGCAACGCGATTCAAGCGCTGAGGGGCGCGCTCGCCTGTCTGGCGACCGTGCTGCTTCCGGCAATGGCCGCGGCGCAAGGCAAGATCACCGTCGTCATGCCGGGCGCGTCAGAGACCTACATGATTCCGTTCTTCGTTGCCGATGATCAGGGGCTTTATCGCGAGGCCGGTCTCTCGACCGACTTCAAGACGGTCAGCGGCAACCAGAATGCGCTGCGCACCATTCTGACCGGGGCGGGCGATGTCGCGATCGTCGGCTACCCGATCCTGTACGAGGCGGTCATCAACGGCGCCAAGCTCAAGGGCGTCGGCGGCGGCAACCAGGCCCTGATGGATTATTACCTGGTGCTGGCGAAGTCGAAGGGATCGACGCTGAAGGACGCCGCCGGCAAGGTGCTGGCGATCTCGACGCCGGGCAGCATGCCGCAGCTGGTCCCGGAGATGATGTTCAAGGAGAAGAAGATCGACGCCGCCGGCACCCGCTTTGTCGCCGTCGGCAGCATCTCGGTGCGCCTGCAATCGGTGCTCGCGGGCAAGGTGGACGGCACGTTGCTCGATTCGATCAACATGCTGCGCGGCCTGAAGTCGGGCGAGATCGTCGTGGTCGGCAGCACCAGCGAAACCCTGTCGGGTCCGCTCGGCTACACGATCTCGGTCGTTCCCGATGAGCTGCTGAAGGATCCCGCGCGCCGCGCCGATCTCTACAAATTCGTCAAGGCGTCGATCCAGGGCGCTCGCCTTGCCACCGACAAGCCGGAGCTCGCCGCCCAGGCGATGTTCAAGCGCACCGGCGGCTCGGTCGACATGGACCTGCTCAGGCAGACCGCGAACGAGCTGGCCAAGGACAAGGTCTGGGGCGTGAACGGCGGCATTTCCAAATCGATGCACGACTACACGATGGCGGCCTATCTGCAATACAAGCTGATCTCCCGGAGCGTGGATTTCGCCGACGCGCTCGACGACACGCTGGCGCAACAGGCGGTGCGGGAGCTTGGCGAGATCAAGGGGCGGCCCTGACGGCGGTCGATCGGAGCTTTCGAATGTATGTCGGTCAGCCTCTCCGCCGGCCCGAAGACCAGCGCTTCATCACGGGTCGCGGCAAATATGTCGACGATATCAAGCCGGAGAATTGCGCCTATCTCGGCTTTCTCCGCAGCCCCCATGCGCATGCCAAGATCCTGCGCATCGACGCCGGCAAGGCGCTGGCCTTGCCCGGCGTGCTGCGGGTCGTGACCGCCAGGGATTGGGAGGCCGCAGGCTTCGGCAAGCTGGTCTGCGTCCATCCGATGCCGTCAACCAACGGCCAGCCGATGCGGGAGAAGCTGCGCCCGGCCTTTGCCGCCGACAAGGTCAATCACGTCGGCGACGTGGTGGCGGCGGTGGTCGCCGAGACGCGGTATCAGGTGCTCGATGCGCTGGAGGCGATCGAAGTCGATTACGAGCCGTTGCCGGTGCTGGCGGAGACCGGCCGTGCCCTCGACCCGGATGCGCCGGTCCTGCACAGCGAGCTGGGCGGCAATCTCATCAGCGAGATCCTTCGCGGCGACCCGGTCAAGACCAGGGCGGCTCTGGAGAACGCCGCGCATCGCGTCAGCCTTCAGCTCAACAGCAACCGCGTTGCCGGCAATCCGCTCGAGCCGCGATGCTATGTCGCGAGCTACGCGCCCGAGACCGACCATTGCACGCTCTGGGCCACCACCCAGGTGCCGCACATGCTGCGCCGGTGGATCTGCAAGTACGCGCTGCATCTTCCCGAGCACAAGCTGCGTGTCATCGCTCCCGATGTCGGCGGCGGCTTCGGCAACAAGGTCAACTTTCATGTCGAGGTCTCGACCGTGGTCTGGTTGGCGCGCGCGCTGCGCCGCCCGGTGAAGTGGACGGCGACGCGCAGCGAGACGCTGCAGTCGGATACCCAGGCGCGCGATCATGTGACTCATGCCACCATGGCGTTCGACAGGGACGGCCGGATCACCGGCCTCAGGGTCGACACCATCGCCTGCCTTGGCGCCTATCTCAGCAATTTCGCGCCGAGCATCCCCGGCAATTCCTATCCGCAGACCATCACCGGCCTCTATGCCACGCCGGCGCTCGATCTGCGGGTCCGCACCGTCTACACCAACACCGTGCCGATCGACGCCTATCGCGGATCCGGGCGGCCGGAAGCGACGTGGGTGAACGAGCGCCTGCTCGAGAACGGCGCCCGCGAGCTTGGCATCGACGTCGTCGAGGCGCGTCGCCGCAATCTGCTGAAGAAAACCGATTTCCCGTACCAGACGCCGGTCGGACGCGTTTACGACAGCGGCAATCCGCCGGAGATGCTCGATCGCCTCGTCAAGCTGGCGAAGTACGATGAGCTGCGGCGGGAGCAGGCGGCATTGCGTCAGCAGGGTGTGCTGATGGGCATCGGGCTTGCCGCATTCCTGGACAAGTCGGGCACCGGGCCGAGCCGGCAGCTTTCGACCAAGGGCGGGCTGCACGGCGGCTATGAATCCGCGATCGTGCGCGTCCACACCGACGGCAAGGTGACGCTGTTCAGCGGCAGCCATTCACATGGTCAGGGCCACAGCATCACCTTTGCCGCGATCGCGGCCGACCGTCTCGGGATTCCGGTGTCCGACATCACGGTGGTGCAGGGCGACACCGACCAGGTGCCCTATGGCAACGGCACCTGGGGCTCGCGCTCGGCCTCGGTCGGCGGCACCGCGATCTATCGCGCCAGCGAGAAGATCCTGAAGAAGGCGCGGCGGCTCGCCGCGCATCTGCTCGAGACCTCGCCGGACAACCTCGACTACGACGCCGGCATGTTCTCGGTGCGCGGCAGCAACCGCAAGATCTCGTTCGGCGAGGTCGCGGATGCCGCCTATCACGCCTCCAACTATCCCGACGATCTCGACTTCGAGCCGGGCCTCGAATGCACGATCTTCTACGATCCGCCGGACCTCAACGACCCGGAGGCGATGCATCTCGCCGTGGTGCTGGTCGATATCGGCACCGGCCGGGTCAAGCTGCGCGACTATTTCACCGTGGACGATATGGGCACGATCATCAATCCGATGATCGTCGAGGGCCAGGTTCATGGCGGCCTGGCGCAGGGCATCGGCCAGGCCATGATGGAGCATGTGGTCTACGACGCCTCGTCCGGCCAGCTGCTGTCCGGCTCGTTCATGGACTATGCCATGCCGCGCGCGGGCGACATGCCGCGCTTGAAATCCGATTACATCTGCACGCCGGCGCCGAGCAATCCGCTCGGAGTCAAGGGCGGCAGCGAGACCGGGACGATCGGTCCGCCGGCGGCGATCGGCAATGCCGTGATCGATGCCCTGTGGCATCTCGGCGTGCGCAGCATCGAGCTGCCGATCACGCCCTATGCGGTCTGGCGCGCATTTCAATCGGGAAAGGCAAGTTAGATGGTCATGGCGCGGATTTCATTGACGGTGAACGGCAAGCCGGTGACGGCCGAGGTCGAGCCGCGCTGGCCGCTGTCCGAGTTTCTGCGTGACCATCTGCGGCTGACCGGCACGCATGTCGGCTGCGACACCAGCCAGTGCGGCGCCTGCACCGTGCATGTCAACGGCAGCGCGCTGCGTTCCTGCACCTTCTTCGCGGTGCAGGCCGACGGCGCCGAGGTGACGACGATCGAGGGCATTTCCGACGGCGAGACGCTGCACCCGATGCAGGTCGCGTTTCACGAATGCCACGCGCTGCAGTGCGGCTTCTGCACGCCGGGGCAGATCATGAACGCGATCGACCTGGTACGGCGCGAGCCCGATCTCAGCGAGGAGAACATCCGCCGCGGGCTGGAAGGCAATCTGTGCCGCTGCACCGGCTACTACAACATCATCAAGGCGGTCGCCGCCGGCGCCCGGGCGATGCGCGAGCAGGCGGGCTGAGTTTCGCGGAGCATGTCATGTACGCTTTCGACTATCGACGGCCGGCCAGCCTGTCGGAGACGCTGGCCTATCTGCGCGAGAAGCCGGATGCCAAGCCGATCGCCGGCGGCATGAGCCTGGTGCCGCTGATGCGGCACCGGATGGCCGATCCGGCGGCGCTGGTCGATCTCGCCGCCATCGCCGACCTCAAGCGGATCGAGGCGTCGGCCGACGGCCTGCTGATCGGCGCAATGGTCAACCATTTCACGGTGTCGCAGTCCGAGGCGGTGAAGCTTTGCATCCCGGCGATTGCCCAGCTCGCCGGCGGCATTGGCGATCCGCTGGTGCGCAATCGCGGCACCATCGGCGGCTCGCTCGCGCATGCCGATCCGGCGGCGTGCTATCCGTCCGCGATCCTCGCGCTCGACGCCGTGATCGAGACCAGCGCGCGCGCGATCCCGGCCGATGACTTCATCACCGGCATGTTCTCCACCGCGCTCAAGCCGGACGAGATCATCACCGCGGTTCGGTTCCGCCGGCCCGATGCCGCCGCCTACATGAAGTTCATCAATGCGTCATCGCGCTTCAGCATCGTCGGCGTGTTCCTGTCGCGGTTCGGCAACGGGGTGCGCGTCGGCGTGACCGGCGCCGGTCAGCACGCGTTCCGGCCGCGCGCATTGGAGGAGGCGCTGTCGGCCGAGTTCTCGCCGGACGCCGCACGGCGCGTGGCGATTTCGCCCGACGGCTTGATTTCGGACATCAACGGAAGCGCGGAATACCGCGCGCATCTCATTGCCGAGCTTGCGGCACGCGCGGTGACGGAGTGCCAGGCCGGCCGGGCGGGAGCGATCCTGTAGGCGGCGGCTGCGTCGGATGCCGATCTCAGCAGCCGACACACAGCGGCGCGTTGATCTTCTTCAGCGTCGAGATGACGCTCAGCGCGGTGATGCGGCCGGTCTTCGGATTTTCGCTCGGCACGTTTTCGATCGTCATGTCGAGCCGTGCGGAATCGGCATCGACGACGATGCGGTGGGTGTTGCGGGTGACGCCGGGATCGGCCCAGATTTCGAGCCGCGTCAGGTCGGGGCCGATGCCGGCGAGCGCCAGCGCAACCGCGACGTTGAGATTGGCCGGAAAGCCGACGGCCGCCTGCCGCGCCGTGCCCTCGAAGATCCGCAGCGGCGCTTTGATCTCGGAAATGTCGATATTGTGCTCGGACAGATAGGGCGCGCCGAGCAGGCCCTGGATCGGC
>Ga0182748_1000438_pt1 | contig 44777 bp, 53 predicted proteins | sample eDN3rd37CKraftOP_FD_128877 | JGI IMG/M metagenome (GOLD analysis project Ga0182748, IMG submission 128877) | Enriched Organic Plus compost microbial communities from Emeryville, California, USA - eDNA 3rd pass 37_C Kraft OP (version 2) (version 2) ... | reverse complement strand
TGGTAGGTTTTTCCTTTATTTGACTTTGCGCAGCGCTTTCTGAAGCGCTTCACGCGGTGAGTTTGAGGGCTTTCCTGCCGTGCGAGGGTCTGAGCCTGCCGTTGGTGCGCCTGATATGGATTTCTGCCCTGCCGAGTTGGCTGGGCTGGGTTGTGCGCGGGTTTGAGCCGCTGGGGTTTCCGGTGCCTGTGTGAGAGGCGTCGTGGAAGGGTTCATGCGGTCTGCGAGCTCGTAAGCTTCGTGCAGCGTCGCAACGCGCTTGCTCTCGATGAGAAACGCAATATCGCCGGCCAATTCACCCACTCGCGGGTGATCCTTGGCAAATTCCTGAATAAGCGCATGTGTTTCGCGCAGCCGGTTTTCCTGCATCGACTGCTCGAAAGCTGCCGATCGGTTGGTCAACGCTGCAATCTGTTCGCTCATCTGGCGAATGACGCTATCCTGACGGGACGCTACGCGATCAGCAGGCATATTCACATAGTGAGCAGCCAAATCGCGGAAAGTTACCGGCGAGCCGTCCTGATTGGTCCAACGCTTATGCGCGGCAACATTCGCCACGATCTGCTCAAGAGCCGCATACGGGTCCTGATGCAGCATGCGCTCGATACCGGTATAGTTTGCAAGAGCATCCTTAACCGTTGTGCCGTACTGCGTTGCCATGTCGTCGTATTCGCGAATGGCCTCATACTTCTCATGGCTCTGCCGGTACTTGGTCAGGCCGTTCTCAAGCTCTGAAATGCTGCGATGCACTTCGGCTCGAACGCTTTCCGGGGTGTTAGCCCATTCCTGCTTGGCAACATCATGGAAACGCTGCGGCGCTTCGTTCCGGCTCTGCTTTCCCGGCTCAACTGCGGCCTGCGGCTCGCCTTCGGTCGGCTCTGCCTGCCCTGGCTCTGGTTCCGTGCCCGTCTGTTCGGCAGGTTTGCCAGCTTCGTTTGGCTTTGGCGTCTCAACAGGCTTTTCCTGCTTCTGGGTGGCTTCATTGCCCTTCGGCTGCTGATCCTTGTTCTTTGGATCTTCAACGGTTGCCTCTTTGGCCTTTGCCAACGCACGCTCAACAGCTTCGCGAGGAGATTTCGCCGGTTGCTTATCTTCCGGTTTGGCCTGCGGCTTTTCTTGCTTTTCCGGCTCAGCCTGCTGCGGCTGCTTATCTGCGAACTGGTCGCCCAGAGGCTGGGTGTACGTGTCAGTGGTTTCGCCAATTTCGGCAATAGGGGGCTGTTCTGCCGGAGCAGCGTTCTCGATATCCATGGTGTTTTCCTGTCTGAGAGGGTGTTTAGGCTTTCAGCCGTGCGTTCGCCTTCTCAAGCGAAGCCCGAATTTCTTTCCGGTCAATTTTCGGTTTTGACGGGGTGTTGAAGCGAGCCGGGTCATTGCCCACCTCAATGCATCCGTGCGCTTTGGTGACAGCCCGGAAGGCAGATTTCGACGTATACGACCGGCCATCGCATGGATGTTCGGTTTCACTCATTTCATCCCGAATAAACATGGGCGTAGGGAGGGCGGACCTTGCCTTTTCGACCTGTGGTTTCGGGAAGCGATAGACTTTGCGGCCATTACCGAGGTCAATTTCAACGAGTTCGCTCATGCCGGCCTCACCAACCACGAACCAGCCAGAAAAAGGCCAGAAGAAACACGACAAACGAGCCATAGGCCAAATAGACAGAAGCCCGATACGCCTTGTTTGAAAGGTCTTGAGCCACAAACTGGCTCATACAAGCCAGAAAACTTGCAAAGATCGCTGCATTTCGCGCCCACTCGCCACCGAATACGATAGTCGAGATAAGCGCTATCCCGGCGAAAAGGCAGGCGCTAAACGCAAAAATCATCTTCTCAATCGGGTTCATGTTGCGCATCCTCAAGCCTTCAGGGCGTCGATCACCGACTTGATTGCAGCTGTCGCCGCTGCCATGTCCGCGTAATCCGCTGTTGGCGACACCAAGGCAGCAATCTGCGATTTCGCTTTGAGTGCTGTGGACACTTCGGCTGAGGTCGGAGTGTAATTACCTGCTTTCGCAGCGCTGGCCGTGGTGCCGATTGCCAGATTAGAAGTGCCAGCGCCAATAGCGGTGCGGGCCGCTGCCTGATCACCAGCCGTCATAACGCTTCGTCCAAGTGCCGTAGCATCCGAAATTTGCGCCGTGGTAACAGAGGTTGGACCGCCGCCAGCCTCAGTGATCTGTTTTGCGATTTCGTCTGCAAGTACTGGGGGGACGCCGAGGGCGACCATTCGCTTTGCATCAGCCATTTCCATGTCCTTCCAAGTTAAAGAGATTGGGTTCCGTTGAGGTCCGGACTCGCTGGGGTAAGGAGGCTTTCACGCTGAATTCGCTCTCTTTCAGAGCGCTTGAATGCGGTATCCTCTCGCATCCGTTCTATCTCCCAAGCATCCTTTTCCATGTCCTGTTGATGCTTTTGCGCGTCCCGCTGCGCCTGCTGTTCAGCGAGTTGCATCCTTTGAGCCGTTTCAGCCTGCTTCAATTGAGCTTCTTGGGTTTTGAAGGCCATTTCGGCCTCATTTCGGCGTTCTTCTGCCTTAGCCTTGAAAACCATGTCCTGTTCGCGCAGCTGGAAATCGGCCTGTTTCAGTTCCATTTCCTTATCGTGGCGCTTTGCTTCCGCTTCTGCTTGCGCTTTGGCCTGCTCTGCCTGCGGGTTTGGTTGCGGCTGTCCGGCTTTCGCCTCCAAAGCCTCTACGAATGCATCAATCTTGCCGTTGAGCTCTCGACCAGCGCGATAAGGGGCAAGTACGAACTTCAGCATTGCACCCGCAAGCGGGGCTGCTTCCGGCGCTGAACCCACCAATTGGCCCAGCGCTGCGGCTGTCTGGGTGAAAACACCCATGAATTCGTTACGGGCTTCCTTTTCGGCCTGTTCGTCAGGCTGAATGGTGCTGTCCGTCTCGATATCAAGCGTGAAAGGCCGTATGCGCTGATCCCGAAGCACCTCCATGACCTGATCAATGGTCACGGTTGAGGACAGCTTTTCAATCTGCTTCTGCGCCTGCTGGATGATCTGCTCTTGCATCTGGGCAAAAGCTGCCTGCGCCTGGTCTGGGTTCTGTTGGGCCTGCTCGGCAAGCTCTGGATTGGATTTCGCCTGCTCGGCCACTTCCTTCGCCTTCGCCTCAAGCTGTTGCTTCGTGCCTTCCTCAATTTCCTTGATCTGCTTCTTGATCGCGGCAGCGGTCGGAAGCTCCATCTGGCACATTTCTTCAATCGTCTTCTGACTGAAGTTTTCGGCGATGATTTCCGCACTGATGCGGGCCAGATCGCGGGCTACTCGTACAAGTTCCTGCTGCTTGTCGCGAATGCGTACCGAACCATACTGGGCCTTGATGCTCTGGGCCGTTGCCGTTTCGTTGGCTTCCGTCGATCCGCGCATAATGTCGGACAGGCCCATGATCTGGTAAACATCCTCGATCACCTGCTTGCGCAGCGCAACAAGCGCGGTGATCGTCGTGACGATCATATCCACCGGGAGCCAGATGATAGGAGCGCCGCTTTCTCCAAACGCGGCCCAGTTGGAGACGGGAACCATGATTTTCCCGTCATCTTTCAACTTCATCGCTGTTTCGATGGCATCGCCCTGCTCACCGGCAGAAGGATAGAAGCCTTTGACCTTGACCGCTTCAGAGAGCGCGTGAATGCGTTTAGTCAGGCCTTTGATTTCCTCCAGCTGGTCCTTGTAATAGACCATATCCGGGATCGGGATCAGCGAGCGACGGCGAAGCGTTCCATATGCTGGTTTCGGGCAAGGAAAAAAGCCCTCAAGATTGAGATGCGGTTCGTCGCTATCCAGCACCTCCTCGACACCCGGCGTAATCCAGATGACACGGTTTTCCGTTTTCGACCAGATTTCCCAGACGCCTGCCTTTTTCAGACCATCGTCAGCACCGTTCTGCTTGTCGTCTTTCTGGATCGAATATTCTGCATCCTCATAGGCATCGCCGCTTGTATCCCCGAAGCGCGCCTTCATTTCTTCCTTGGTCATCCAAGCCCGACCAGCCACCCAACCTACATCAGGCCATTGGCGGGCGGGTTCATGAAGGAAGTCCTTGCGGTCCTTGTGCTCGATGCAGACCCGCTCTTTGCCGTTCTTGTTCTCGTACCGCACCCATGGAACGCCGCGAGAGAGAATTGCCAGATCATCGCGAAGGCCAAGCATCACTTCATTGATAGCTGAAAGGTCGAATGAAACGACCGTGCAGCGCTCCAACACTTCGGACGTGGTTTCGAGAACCGGCTTGTTATCTGAGAATTTCGGCACAACGACAGGCACAGGAGGGCGAGCATAGATCGACGGTGCAAGAACCTGAATATTCGCCCAGAACAGTTGAAAATCGCGGTCGCGATTGATGTTCCCGAGCTTTTCCAGATCACCATAGAGCTCATCGATATTGTCGGCCTTATCCTGATAGGCCTCAAACACCTTTTCGGCCTGTTCAATGACACGCAGCCATGCCGTAGCGTCTTCAGCTTTCGGCAGAGCTTCATCTTCTGCGGCTCCATCAGAGCCCAGTTCAAGTTCGTCATCGATCATAGCTTATCCTTAGACCCTGATACGGTCCGATCCGCCTTCATTGACAGGTGGGATTTGCCACTGTGTCGCTGTAGGTTCGATCAATTTTGGCTTTTCAGGTTTGGGTTCCGGCATCTTCAGCCCGCAATTCACTGCGAACTCACCGAAGGCGTCAGCCGCGTGGCTGTGTTCGTTATGGTTTGGACCAAGATAGAGGCCCAGCTTCTCATTGACCTTCTTTGCGTACCGGCGAAGGTGCGTAAGGCCCAGCATTACCCGCTTGGACTGATGAAACTCACACATCGGCAAAATTTCGCGAACCGCGTTGATACGGTCCTCCGGGTTCTGCGCCACACCACGCTTGATTTGCTTCAGCGGCAAGCCAAGCTGATTGACCGTCTGAATTCTCGACTTCGCCCCGTTGCCCCACTCACGCGTTCCGATATCGTGCGGGAAGAAATGGCGCTGATACTTGAAAGGCTTGTCTCGCCCCAGTTCCAGCATCGCCTCTACACGGTCCTGAAGGCCTTTCGTGTATTCCGGCATTGCCGAAGGAATGATTTCCTGCGGGCCTAAATCCGAACACTCGTAATAGTCGATAATCCGGATACGCGGCACGCCATCGATATACCGGACTTGGAAAAACCAGATGACCGTATAGTCATCCACGCCCAAATCCCATGAGGTGAACACCGGTAATGCTGGATCATAGGGAAACCAGCCTACACGCCCGATCCGCTCCAGCGCCGCAATGTGCTTGGCGTAGTACGCACCCGCCGAGATCCGTTCATAGCCGCCGCCCCAGACGTGTTCGGCCATTTCCGGGTCATTGGCGTAATCTGTGTCCTTCTCCTCGATCAGGACTTGCGGTATCCACGGATTATCGTACCAGTTGACCTCGACCACGATAGAGTTCTTTGGGCGCTCCCCGCCGAAAAAGAACTTGTCCACCGCGTCAGTCTCATAGCGCGTATTCCATGAGAACCAGATTTCCGAGCCTTCCTTACGGATCGTAGGGCGAAGCAGGCGCAGCGACTTCTCGGAAAAGGTCTGTGCTTCTTCTACCCATGCAATGTCAAAATCTTCCAACGACTTTATGTTTTCAGCGTTGTAAGACTGCATTCCCTTGAAAACGATCAAGGAGCCGCGCGGCCCCCGGATTTCCGTTTCCAGTATCTCGAAGTGTTTCCCCAGCCCGAGTTTCTGGATTTTCTGTATCAGGAGCTCGCGTACCGAGTCCTTGATGGTCGCTTGCACTTCACGAATACAGGCCACACGGGTTTTCTGTCGGAAACACCGCGCAATGATCTGCTCAGCATAGAAATGCGATTTTGCCCCGCCGCGCCCTCCCCGAGCAGCCTTGTATCGTGACGGCTGCAACAATGGAGCGAGCGCACGCGAAACCTCAACGTTTAGGATCGACAATGGTGAACTGAATGGCTGTTGGCTCGCCATCCTCCCCTTGCGGACCTGTCAATTCCATTTGGGTACGGTCGCCATACCGCTTTGGCCGAAGCTTTCCAGCCATCCATTTGCGGGCATCAATGCGTAGCTGCGAACGGCGCAGAGCCTCGCCATTCTCTTGCCAGCCGATGTTTTCCCCTTCTTTGCCGTGCTTTTCCATCCAGTCATTGCGGCCATCGTCTGCAATCGAAAGGATTTCATCAAAAAGGCTGTCGGCCTGATCCTCACGCGCATGCGCGTATTGGTCCGAAAAGCCTTTGTTCTCGCTCAGCCACTTGAAAACCGTTGAACGTGCCGGAAAGCTTTCTTCATCGCAAATGGTGCGCAGACTATCTCCATCAGCTATACGCTCACATATCGCGTCGGCCAGTGCCTGGCTAAACTTTGTCGGCCTTCCAGTCTTTACCTCTTTATCTGACATTGTGTTTCCTTTCGCCGGTTTGAGCGGTCGAAATGGCTGCAAGCGATTAATCGCCTCTCAGTGCTCCAGCAATCCACGCAAGCCCTGCAAGGAATGTCCAAAGCAGAATGACCATGCCCGAGAAATGCCAGATTGATTGAAACGTGAATTCCAGAAAGTGCATATCGTTCTCCGATGAGTTACCGGGCTTGCTTCACTTATCGCCTATAATGCGGGGAGCCACCCCGGAGCGGGGGCGATGGTTCTAAGCCGTGAATGAAGCCTTGGCCCTAGCGCCTGGTGATCTAGGTCAGAATTCCCCGCTCCCTATGCAAACAGCATCGCCGAGCGAGCCCCCCATTCATTGATTGGCCCACTCTGGTCAGTATGTCTGAAGCTCGGTCTTGGATTGCATGGATCACAACTGAACAACAAAAAGCCGCCCGGTGATAAACTAGACGGCCTTACATATTTTCATACTCAGTATGTTTTCCTATTGCATACTCAGTACGAATATGCGACAACAAATCACCGGCCAATGAGGGTCGGGTAGGAAAGGAGGTGAGACGATTGAAAATCCGGTTAACGCTGACAATCAGGTTTAGGTCTTGGCGGATCACCCTGACAATCAGCTAACTAAACGGGGACCGGGCTTCGGCTCGGTTCCCACCGGAAGGATATCCGTCTCACCTCCTTCTTGATGGAGATATTACCATGACCCCAGATGAATTTAAAGCTTGGCGTAAATCACTTGGTTTTACCCAAACCGAGGCCGCTGAAGCACTCGGCGTTTCACGCGGCTCAGTCGAGCTGTACGAACTAGGCAAGCGGCGCGATGATGGCCGCGAAGTTGTAATTCCCAAAACTATTGCATTAGCCTGTGCCGCTCTTGAAGCACACCTGTTGCCCTATAGCGAAAAGCCTTCTGGATCTCCGAAGGTCTTCAGGATCATCATTAGCGCACCAGACGACATCGACCACTTTACAGTAGATACTCTTATCAAATCGGCCACTGATGAGCATCACGCGCTGCATGAATTACTCAAGCACACAAAGCCAGTCGGAGATAAGGCAATTGATCGGCCAATCCAGAACCTTATTGCTTCACGCAATTAGGCTCATGCCGAAACACACGAAATCGAGGTAGGCGTTTAAGCGCCTATCTCCTCGAAAGAGCGCTCGTTCCAAAATTGGTAACAAATCGTGACTGCACAAGTCGAACAGCAAGGGACAGGTCGCACTCGCGTGAACTGATTGAACGATCCGCGCTGGAACAACGGATGCGCCGCTCTCAAGAAATGAGATTGCGTCGGAAACCAATGGCCTGTATGCGCAGCAAGCAGCACTTTTCTTTTTGGTGAAAGGTGCGCCCAATGCTTTTCGAACTTACTACGCCCGGCGGTTATACGATTAGGCTCAAGATATCTGCTGTTCTTTTAACAGCCGTTTTCACCTTTACGCCTTTTTGACCGGCGTGCGCCGAGCGCCATAACTCTCGGTAACTCTACACCCTTGCGGGGAGGCCGGCCTTGGCATTCACCGCGTCTCGCACATTCCGTTGAGGCGTTGCCTCGAAAATGTTGGCGGGGTCTTTCTACACCCGGAGCGCATGAAGCCCATACTTTTACTCGAAGCGAGTAACCGCACCTTCTGCCATCTCTACCCGCCACCGGGTCTGCCTGTCTGGGGTGCTGATGGCCTATCAGCTTATTGGATATCCCCGATCCTATTCCGCTCTCGCGGAAACTGGTTGCAGTGGCGGGAATTGAACCCGCTTCCTTCTGGTTATGAGCCAGATGAGCTACCGGTGCTCCACACTGCTGAAAAGGGAAAAGCGGCTCAAGGCCGCTTTAAATACAATTCTTCCGTATAACACTTGTCTCGCATAGTTCGTTACGAATGTCAAACCGTTTCGCAACCGGTACGATGCCTATGATTTCTTATCCACAACGTGAACAGACAGGAAACGGAAGTATCTCGCGCAGTCCCGCAAATCCTGCTTGAGCACAAGAGCCATTTCGCGATCCCCAGCGCCGTACATGCTTGCGATTTCTGCGGCTGTTTTACCATGCACACAATAGTGCGTAAGACGTTGCGTGATCGGCTCCCCGAGCTTTTTGACCGAAGCATTCAGTTCGGACAATGCTTCGCACCGCCTGTCAGATATTCCTCTCTGCGATCCGCCGCTTGCGCCTTCATAGTTTGGCGATCTGGCGTCTGCTGTGCCTGCGATTTCCCAAAGGCGGGCAAAGTGAGATCCCGCATGGAATAATGCAATGTCGGCTGTTCTCCTGCCGAACACCCACTCGAATGTTCCGGGCCGCGCTCTGATGGTGCGTTTTGTCTTGCGCCGACCGGTAACGCGAACATCGGCAGCGGCTTCCTTCGCACCTTCAAAACCAGCTGGAGGCAGCTTTGCGCTTGCCCGAAGCTTTTTACTGTATGTCACCATTTCAAACACCTGCCCTGCGCGCAAATTTCATGAGTTCAGACATGCTGAGAACATGTTCGGTCGGTCTGAAGCCGCAAGGACGGCACGACGGCGTATACCGATCATTGATACAGACCCACCTTTGGAAGCCCCACCGGTTTTCCTTGACAAAGACAAAGCGCCTGTCGCCTCCATCAAAATTTCCGGCCATGTCATTGAAAAGCAGTTCACACACCGTTCCGTCGATTACCGCGTCTGAAACTGGCGTCCACGGGTGCTGACGGTCAAACGCGAGACGGGCTTTGCGCTCCGCAATGGTTTCAGGGCGACCAAACTCCCGCACTTTTCGGTGATAGCTGTTCATTCGCTCACCCCCTGTCCATTTTTGACGACACGGTTTCGCCAGTTGGAAACCGTCTGGGGGCTCACTCCAAGACGCCGGGAAATCTCGCGGTTTGAAAGTTCGGGGTTGCCGTCCAACATGGACAGTACGTCTGATCGCTTGTCGGCGTTGGTGCGGTGTCCAGTTTGGACGTGCTTTTCTGTCAAAGCACGAAGGATGCGAATATCATCATACAGCCGCGACCATTCCGGGTCGTCAAAATCCTGTGGGTCAATCCATTGCTGTTGCCAAGCATACGACTTGTAGTGAAAACGGGTTTCCAGATCGGCCCATGAGGTAACAGGCTGGGTTCGAACCACTTCACGCAGAAGCTCAATCCGAAGCTCGATGGGAAGATCATAATAATATTCGTGATGATCGTAAAAATGAGCCCGATCACGGTTCAGCTTGTCCCATGCCTTCAGCTCCTCAAAAGCGCCGCATATGTTTTCGGGGAATGGAATGGCCGACTTAATAGCCCTGATCGCTTCCGGGTCAACATCCTCCAGTTTGATAAAGTTGCCGTGTATACCGGCGAATAAAGAAACGGTCCGACGCCATGTCCCACAAACGTCCTCGTATGGATCGCCCCACTCTGTGATGAAGGGTTCCGCAGCCTTGAGGAGCAGTCGCTCATTCGGAGTGTGGTCGAGAAATGCTTTAACCGTACCAAACTCTTTCAGAATTTCTGCCCTTCGCGAAGCATATCGGTCTCGGCGTGCAGCATTCTCACGCTGCTTTTTCGCCTTGTATCCCGGCTCTCTTTCTTCCATCCAGTCATCAAACCCGGCGAAGAAGTTCACGGGTTCCGGCTCGTTCGCGTCCATTTTTGACACAGCCTGTTCAAGCGTCAGGCCCGCTTTCTTAGCGATTGTCTCAGCCCGTGCTTTTGCGGCCTTCCGCTCCCCATCGGTCGCCCCGCCAGAAACCAAGGCGTAAACCTTGCGGAATTTATCAATGTCCAATTTGGGCGGGGTGTGTGCATTCATTCGGCACCCCCATACACCTGCTCCGGCGTACCAAACAGATTGACCTCTACCCAGTCAGAGAACCGCTGAAAAAAGGCTAGGTCGGCTCCTGTTGCCGCGTCTACCATGCGCTCCAACCCGGTCACGCCAATTTCGAAATTGTCTCGACTTTCCTCCCGATACCGCGCCATTATCTCAGGCTCTCCAAGCGCCCATCGGACGCAACCGACAAAGGCCCCGTACATCAGCGGATCATTGTCGTAGGACGTTTTCAAGAATTGCTGTTCACTCATAGCGTCGTCCTTTTCTCCAGCCATGCGCGATGGGCGCGACCCGGTGCGTTCTTGGATTTGGCAATGTGGCGTCTGATCCGATACAGCCACCACCAGCCACGAATGCGTTTGAAAAAGATCATGCGACCTTCCTCCGTTTCTTCGTGTTCTTGAACCAAGTAACCGCAAGAGCCTTCCAGTGAGGTATCTTGTGCGAAATCGCGAGAAGCTTGGCCTCGCTGTCAGCTTTCGGCCCGAGCGCAACAATCGCCGCAGTTAAATCTTCCGGCTCGAAACTGTCGGCGTAATCTGGTGCAGTCATCAGATGCTCAGCTGCGCGAATATGTGGCGTGCTGATCGGTGCCAGTTCAGCCTTTGCCAAAATTTCGAGAATTTTGCGTGCATTGATGGCCGTGTATTTTTTCACGACCGCTGAGACAGCGCTGATAGCCACCGTGTCGCCCGCTTCGTACTTGCCATTGTTCGCCAACAAGAGCCGGACGCCTGCCCGATCACAGACCTTTTGGATATCGAGTGAGTCTTCGTCCCCAGCGATAAGCGCGGCCTGATGCAGCTGGAGCTTTGTCACCTGCAAGCGGTCGGTGTTCTGACCGATAAAGGCTTTCGCCTGGGCTTCAAGTCCCGATGCCTCTACGATCATCACTGGAATTGTTGCGATGCGTGGGTGACTGGCTGCTGCTATCGCAGTATGTTGACCGTCCAGTATCTTGAGAATGGTTTTCCCTTCGTCGTTTTCCGCGTAGGTGCAAACCGGCGGCTGGTACTTGCTCCGGTCCCAATGCTCGATCATTCGGCGGATCTGACGCACACCCCGTTCGCTGACATCGCGCTGATATGCGCCATCAACGTGAAGCGTTGAAGGATCTACGTTTTCGAAAATTGGCTGACCGGTCGCTGGCTCATTTGGCGACAACCCATTCAGGCTGATTGCGTAAATCGGGCGAAGCATGCTCATGTGGATGGCCCCCGAATGATTTTGAGAAGCTTAAACATCGCGGTTACGCGGCTCGCACCGCTTGCAGTCGCGCCGGTGACAAGGCAGCGAGCAATCCAATTACCGTCTTGCGTGAGGAAAGCTTTCACAGCGTTCCTCCCGTCAATCTGGGTTTTATCGAGGTAAGCTCAGCTACCTTAAGCAAGGCTTCCTCAAGAGCGGCAACATCAACCCACCGCTTACCTGACAGGTGTTTCAACCAATCGCCATGCTCCAAACTCGTTAGAAAAATCCAGTATCCTCGCGTCCCCGGAACAGTTTCGAGGTGTGTCGTTGTGATGCGCCACTGCGAATTGCGCCACAGTTCTTTCTCACCGGTATGGAGGCCGTTCTTATCAAGCCCGTGTTCGTTTATTTCACTCATGAAAATTCCTCCGGTCTTATGCATTTTCAAATTCGCACCAGCCTTGGCCGTCGCTCGGTTCGATGAGATTTGCAGGAACGAGACATTGGAGCGCACCGGGCATCGGGCCCCACGTTGCGACCGCCCATGTCTGCTCGCGGCGCGCGTAACGCAGCCGCTTCAACCATTGTTCGTCTGAAACTTGTTCGGTTGCTGCGGGCTGTTGGCTGACAGTGTATCCGTCAAACCGACGCTTGCTGATGAAGCGGCAGAGGTGCTGCCGTTCGAGGTCTGGTTTCTTTGCCAGAAAAGCCTTGTAGCCCGGAACCGCTGCCAAGACGGCGGCGCGGTCTTCCGCATCCAGCTTCTTCCATGCGTCGAAACCTTCCTTCTTCGACATGTTCTGGTGCGTGGGGTAAGCCTTCCAAAGGGCTTCGAAAGCCTCCGGATAATTGATCCGGCTTTTCTTCCCTTTCGGGGCAAGGTCCGAACTCGTTTCGGACAAAGAGTTTCTTTCTGGAATACTGGATGGAATACTAGACTGAACCTCGTTCAGTGCCTTTCTGTCGTTAGGTTCAGTGCCTTTTGGAAGGAGGTTCAGTGCCTTTTCGGAAGCTACTGAAAGTCCTTCAGTGCCTACGTGCTGAACCTCGTTCAGTGCCTTTCTGTCATCCAACTGCGATATTTCAGCGGACGGCCAGTGAGCCCGGTACTCATGGTTCTTCCATTTTTGCCCGCCGAAACCGTGCTTTGTCACCTCAATCCAACCGGCCTCGCGAGCTACTTCGATATGCGTGCATACCGAACGCTCTGACAGTCCTGTCTCGCCAGCCAGTTGCGCAGTCGTTGGATAACTGCCTTCACCAAGATCATTCATGTGGCACGAGATAGTCAGTAGAACGTGCCGGGTTGTCGCGGGAAGGCTTGAGTTAAGGATGGCATGTCGCCAAGACCAGCAGCGGCTCATTAGCGAAATCTTTCCATGTTGCGCACCGCAGAACAGGCGATATCGATGAACAGCTCGACCGTGCCGACCGCTCCATTGCGCTGCTTTGCGATGATGAATTCGAGAGTGTTCTGACACGTGATCAAACGATCAATACGATCCGCCTCTTTGTCCGGGTCTTTGCCCTTGGCTTTTTCCAGATAGTAGGCTTCACGATAGAGGAATGCGACCAGATCGGCGTCCTGCTCGATGGAACCGGACTCGCGTAGATCAGAAAGCTGTGGGCGCTTGTCGTCGCGGCTCTCGACCTGTCGTGAAAGCTGAGATAGCGCCACGACCGTTATGCCGTACTCGCGGGCCATCTGTCTCAAGCCCCACGAAATCTCTGACACTTCGGCGGTTTTGTTGCCTTGGTAGCGGTTATTTGGCTTGATAAGCTGGAGATAATCGACCACCAACACCTTAAATGGAACGCCTGCCTGCTCGCTGCGATCCAACATGTTTTCAAGCTTGATCCGCATATCGCCAAGAGACAGGCCGGATTGTTCTTCGATAAACAGTGGAAGGCTCGCAACGTCGCGGTTAGCAGATTGTATGGCCTGCAATTGCTCAGGCGTGGCTCGACCCGATATAAGTTCCGTGTATGGAACCTTTACACCCCAGTCATATGCCATGTCGGTCGCAGCGCGGACGCCCAATCTGGTCGCATTCATTTCGAGTGAGAACACACCGGCACCGACGCCAGATTTTGCGGCACGCAATCCTACAGAAACGCCCATCACCGTCTTACCCATTGACGGACGTGCCCCGATAATGAGCATTTCTCCCGGATGCATACCGCCGGTCATTCTGTTAATGTCGGACAGTCCCCAAGTGGTGCCGGAGATACCGCCACCGCGCTTCATGGCTTCCTCGGCCTCCGATATGGCATCACTAACCGCCTCCCCAAGGGTGACAAGCGTTTTGCGGTTCGGTCCCGCCCGCATGTGGGACGCAACCTCGTCAGCGACTTGCGAGAATTCTTTGAAAGTCTTCGCCGGGTTTACCGATGCATCCGACATGGCTGTAAACAATCGGGAGCCTTCTTCGGCCAGCTTAAGTCGGGCCCACTGCTCCACCACGGCCTGAGCCGATTTTACGAGGCGAGACGGTCCGTAGACCACAAGGTCCCGACATACCCGCGTCATGTAAGCTTTTGCGCTTTCACCGCACTGCGTTTTGCAAACGGTATCAAGATCCTCACTGACGAGCTTGACAGCCATGGGCAGCTTATTTGTCCCATACTGCTCCGACGAATTGCGAATGATTTCGTAAATCCGGGCATGCGCGTCTGCGACGAAATGAAATGGCTCAAGGAATGATGCAACTTTCCGGCAATCGCCCCCCAAAAGTAGAGCGCCGATCACTTCCTGTTCAATTTCGATGATGAATTGCGGTTCTCCGGTCATGATTTTCTCATGGCCAAACGAAGGCGCTCGATAATTCGCGAGACGACATCACCGAAAGGCATCCACTGCCAAGCCGACGACTGCTCCTCGCGCGCATGCGCGTGAGAGATAGACGGACGCTTCATACTTTCGGTTCCTTTTTCAGAAAAAGAGGCCCGTAAATGGCAAGATTGAGCAGAGCTTTCTTCGCAGCCCCGCGCTTCGGCGCGCCCCTTGTTTCCCAGAGCGACACCGCGCCCTGGCTGACACCGATGTGATCGGCCAACTCTGTTTGCGTCAGCTTTAGGCTCTCGCGGAGTGATTTGACGTTGATTTGCTGTTCCATACGCAAACTATGACTTTCTCATAGTTTGCTGTCAATGAGTTATTAATAGATTTATATGATAAACTCACAGCATGATGGATTTACACGAACGATTAGCCACAGCGAGGAGACAGGCCGGATTTGCTTCTGCGAGAGAAGCTGCCGACGCTCTCGGTATCGCTTACCCGACCTACGCCGGTCATGAGAACGGAACATCGGGCTTTCGCGCCGACAAGGGCGAAATGTACGCCAAGAAATTCAAAGTTCGCTTTGAATGGTTGATGCGCGGCACCGGTCCAATGGTCGATTTGGCATCAAAGTATCGCGAAATCCTTATGGCTTATGATAGCCTTCCTCCTGATCTTCAGGAGAGCTACGCCGATGTTTTGCGCAAGCTTGCAGCGCCCTACCAACAGCAAGAGCCTCATCAAGAACCGGCTCCGGCAAAAGCAAAATCATCTTCAGAGTAGCATCGCGCTCAACGATCTTACGCATATCCAGCAACGATAACTCACCAGCGAGACCGCGCAAACGAGCCAACGTTTCATCGCGATGCGATAATTTACGCTTCTCAAATACGATCATTCTGCGACCTCACCGCTACGCAATACCACCTGACCTTGCGGCAGAATGACTCACCAAGCAGAACAAAGCAAGAACTCCCTCTCTCCACCACCGTTCTTCACAGCCTCACCTCCATGGGAATTATGTTCTTGCCATCGCCTATTATGAGTTTTTCATATTTCCGATTGACTCTATGTATGAATTTACCATAGGTTTGCAGTAGCCCAGCACGAAGAAGCGCGCCACATGGGCGCACCGATCTGCAATATGGAAGACTTGAAGACTTATTCAAATAAGGATGAAGAAAGTGAGCCGTTACTCATTCTCACCATCGCCGCTATCGGTTTGTTTCCCGTTCTCGGCAGCGAGAAACTTGGCTCTAACTTTCTCAAGTGTATCTTTTACCACAGACGTATATTTATCCAAATCTACGTCAAAATACTTCTCATCTTTCATTGCGGCAGCAAAGGCAAGCAGTGGCGACAACGGTTTTCCAAGTGCTACGGCGTCCTCAGCCGCCTCGAGGTTCGACTCCATTAATGAGACAAACGCACTTTCAATGGAAGGATCGCCAAAGTTTGCGCCATTAGGTATTGCCAAACCGGGCCTAGATCCTTCGAGCAGTTTATCTGCAATGCTCAACAGAGAGCCTCGAGTACTCTGCAAATCCCCGTACGCATATAAGCCAACCTGGCACAAGCGGCGAATAGCCTCTCCGCGTGACCTGATGCGGTTTTTAAATGCCCAATCGTCAATGGCTTCCACTTCGGAAGGCGTCATCATGATCGGAATTCTCTGGTCTTTGAGTTCTTTCTCGTCGGTCATAGGAAGCCTTATACACAGCTTGAACAAGTTGCACAACTTTTCTGTTGACCATTACCCCGAGTTAGTTAATATTGAGTTACGCAAGTTGTGCAACTTACGCCAGAAGGAGAAGAAATGAAGGAGAAGAAAGAGCAGCGAGTTCATTTGATGATGGAGCCTTCCCTGCGCGACCAGATCGACACTTACCGGTTCGCTAACCGGATCGGAACTCGGGCAGAAGCAATACGCTCCCTAGTATTGGCAGCGCTACCACCAGAAACGAAAACGGCAACCGAATAGGCTGGCAGGCCCGTTCAATCGCCGTTTTCAAAATCAGTAGCCGCTGGCAGGCGGCTCCGAAACGTCCAAACGCCATCGGAGGTATTATGGACAACCATTCATATAGCACCGGCTTGCCCGGAAATCCAGCCGTCCAGAATGGACAGATTGAGCGCTTGCAGTTTTCGCCGCTCGAATATCAGGGTAAGCGCGTTCTCACAACCGAACGGCTCGCAAAAGCATTTGATGCGAGCGAGCGTCAGATTTCAGATAACTTCGCGAACAATGTTTCGCGTTTCGCTGATGGCGTTCATTTCTTCAAGGTCGTAGGCGATGAATTGCGCTTACTGAAGAACCAACACGATTATATCGGGTTAGTTGGAAAACGCGCCTCTCATCTTCTTCTTTGGACCGAACGCGGTGTAGCGCGGCATGCAAAGATCCTTGAAACGGATACGGCATGGGAAATCTATGAGCAGCTGGAAGACACGTACTTTTCGGTTCGCCAGCAGCGCCAGATGACTCCCGCGGAAATGTTCCTGCACAGTGCCCAGACGATGTACGCCATCGAGCAACGGCAGGCAGCGCAGGCCGTAGCGATCCAGACAATTGGCACTGATATCGAAACCCTGAAACAGTCGCTTACCGTCTTGGACAAACTTCCACCGAATGGTGAACTCATCACTCATTTGCGCAAGCGTGTCGCCAAGGAATTCGGCCTATCGTTCGACACCATCAACAAGGTGATGGATGCGCCAACCTATGCGCTCCATCCCAAGTTTGCGGTGCGTAACCATCACGAGAACGCCAAGGAAAGCGCGAACGCCGGCTATTGGAAAAAGGACGTGAACGGCGTCTTCAAGCGCTTCGTGTCCGAATGCGAGCAAGTCAGCCCCACCATGTGCACCCATCCGTATATCAATGGACGTTTCCGGCTCGTGAAGCGCGACTGATTGAAGCGAGCGCGATCAGCCGCGCCCCATCCCTTTCACATTTCTGGAGAAATCCAATGACGGAACATAACATTCCGGCTAATGCCGAAGGCTTGCCCAAAAAAACATTAATCAGCCGCGCCTTTGAAGGCATCGAGGCGGACGCATATTACATGCAGGTTCTCGCTGACCTTGCAGCAGAGGTTTTCGACAATCTTTCCCGAGACCTTGACCCAGATCGGAACGGCCACATTGTATATAGGCTTGGGAAAAATCAGGTGAAGCAGCTTGATTTCCTTCTGAATGAGCAAGTGCGCCGTACCACTCAGCTTGATCAAACTATCCGGGCTGTTCGTCAGGAAGCGTTGACAGTTTTGAAAGGGGACGCGAAATGATCTCCCTTCCCGATATCAATGTTCCAGCTCGGACCAGATTACCCGTCGATCAGATGGAAATGGGACTGGATTTACTGCGCACCGTACATGCGGCATTGCAGGATCATACTTTTATCGACAACGATACGTTGCTCGCGCTATCGGGAACAATGTTTGTCGCGTTCGATGTATTGGGGCCGGTTCATAGCCTCCTGAATAAAGCGCATCGCGAAACACCACCAAGCAAGCCTGCACCCGGAAGCCTTCTTGATGTGATCGCCCAGTATCGCGAGGGAGACGCTGCATTTAATGGGTGGGAGAGGCGGAATTACCCGAACGAAGAGGCAGCGATTGCAGCCACTTACGGGCCACCTGTATCTAAGCTGGAAAACTGGGATACGCCGCTGGAGAGTCTTGCGGAGGTTCGTGAAGCATTGCGACTGGCTTTTAACCCCGAAGACGCAATCATTAGCGATATGGTCAAAGAGCCACTTCGCGCCGCGCTGATCTATCTAGAAAAAATCACGGGCTGGAATGACATTGACCCGGAAGGAGGCGCAGCATGAACCGGCGCTTTTTCCTCAAGCTTTTGCCAGTTGCGAGCGCGGCTGTTGCGCTTCCTGCCGAAGCCTCCCGACGCCTCCCGACGCCTACAGTCGGTCAAACGACAGACGCAGTTCCAACCTATGTCTATTGGCAAGGCGACGGATATTATGAGGTCAACGACTGCGGTCGCGTACGTGTGATGAGTGTGGTCCGATGGAGCGCGTTCGATGATCCAGAGGACGGACATTGCTATCGCTTCAATGCTTATCTTGGGTATTGCGACGACATTTCCTATCGATATGCATCAGCAATGGACGCCGCGATTGTCCGGAAAGTCGGGGAGTTCTGATCATGGAAAACGTTGACCAACGCCCTCGCCTTCGTCGGAAGGACGTTCCGGAATATCTGCGCACAACGCATGGGATCGACATTGCATATGCCACCCTCCAAAAAATGGCGAGCGTCGGAGGTGGCCCTTCTATGCAATACAATGGAAGGATACCGCTTTATCACAAAGACGATTTGGACGTGTGGGCAAATGAGCGATTATCGCCCACAGTTCGATCAACATCAGAACGCTGATTATCTGGCCGGGTCTTTCCCGGCCATTTGCTTTTCGACTTCATGCGCGATTTGGTCAGCGGCAGCAATCAGAACGCTATCCAGCCGGTGCGTGTATCTGCTCGTTATGCCGCTTCCGGTATGGCCGAGCATAGAGCCTATGGTGCTGTCAGAAAATCCCAGATCAGCGCCCACGCTGGCGAATGAGTGCCGCAAAACGTGCGGCGTTACGTCTTCAAGGCCTGCCGCCTTAAACAAGGCGCGGTAAAATCGCTTGATACCCGCATAAGGGCGGTTTTCCATGGTGTCGGAGGGAAAAACAAACTCGTAATTTGAACCTGCTGCCAGCCTTTTAAGCAAAGCCACTGCGGGTGCACCGAGTGGGCGCACTGATTTTCCAGTCTTACTGTCTTCCAGTACCAACAGGCTGTTTTTGATATCCACCTCAGCCCATCGCAGATTTATAGCCTCGCCAAGACGGCAACCGGTCAGGGCAAGAAATCGTAAAGCGTCAACGCCCTGCCATGCCTTCGTTTCGTCCAATCCAGCTTCGTTCAGGGCCGTGCCAAATGCAGCATATTCGGTAGGGGTCAGACGACGCTCACGCTTTCCTATCGCTGGCTTTTTCACGCCGTGCGTCGGGTTATGGTCTATAATCCCTTCAGCGACAGCATAGGTTAGAACAGCGCCCAGCGCCGCAACCGTTCGGGTTGCAGAACCTGTGCCGCCCGAAATACGCACTCTGCCCCGGAGCTTCCCAGAAGGCGTTTTGTCTTTTGCTGTCTTGCCCGCCGATACATCACGGATGAATTTCACGATATCGGTCCGCTTTAGGTCAACGACGAATTTATTTCCGAGTAACGGCAAAACATGAGCCGTTATCATGCTCTTATCGGTGTCGATGGTCGTTTTCTTTTTCGGCTTGCCGCCTCGACCAAGGATCAAACCTTTTTCGGCTTGCTCGAAGTATTGGGAACAGAGTTCAGCAACGGTCAGGGAGCCTCGTCGGGTTTTGCGTTCAAGCGCTGGATCTTCTCCCTTCAGAGCATCGCTCAGGTGAATGCGGGCCAATTTTCGTGCTTCATCGACCGTTAGCTTCCCGAATGGCCCTATGGACATTCGCTTTCGTTGCCCATCCTGATTGTAATAATCCACATAGAAGGTCTTCTTGCCGGTCGGGAAAATCCGAAGGCCAAACCCAGGCAGTTCGGCGCACCAGATGAAATAGGCCTTTTCTCTGGCCTCTGCGCTATCAATTATCGTCTTCGTGAGCTTTGGCACTGCGACCCCATCATTGCTATTCTGTAAGTGTCACCAGAGTGTCACCACAAAAAAGAAAGAATGAGAAGTCCGCAGAAAGTGACGGAATGATAGGGAAAGGACTATCGCATTGATTTATATAGATTAATAAAGTCGTGGAATTCTTAGGAAAGATATGGAAATATGCCATACCTTCCATTCGTAATGATGGGGTCGCGTGTTCGAGTCACGCAAGCGGCACCAGTTAACTACTTGAAAATCCAACACATTTCGTTTTGAAGACACTCCCCAACTCGGTGTCCTAGTGCCGAGTCACTGCACTAATCCCTGCACAAGCCCCTCTTGTGTCTAGGCTGGTGTTTTGTTCTGTCTAGGCGTGCTGGCCGACAAGCTTACGCGAGTCTTGAAGGACGAAGCATGCTCCCAGTCGGGCGTGGCTGGCTCTGAAGCTTCTGAAAAACTTCAGCCAGCGAACCCGCAGTGTCGGCAGGTGCAGCAAGTTGTGGTGCTTCGATGGACGGTGTGACCTGACGAAATTCCGGCATGATTGTGGAAACGTCTACAGGCTTTTGTTCCGGCGCTTCCACCGTTGTGCTTTCGATTTTTTGCGTCAGGCCATCGGTCAGCCCCGAAAGCAAACCAGCAAGCATCATATTTTCACCCCCACCCGTAGGAGCGAACGGCGTAGCCCCCAGCGAAGGATCGACCGCGAACATGGCAGCAGCAGTCGCAGGACTCATTTGTCGGCAGCGGGCGGCGGCGTGAAATCGAATGCCTGTTTTGCAACAGGCGAAGCATTCATCATGGCAGGCCGCGCGATTGGAGTGACAACCTGACTTTCCACAGGCTGCACCGGAAGCGCGGACGCCTGTTGTTTGTCCATCAGATATTCGCTGGGGGATTTATCAGCCAACAGTTCGCCAAGCCCCGTTGACGTAGGCGCGGCACGGTGCTGCCGATGGTGTCTCGATTTTCCCAGTTGCAAGTTGCTGAAACCATCCCGGCGCGCGATTGAGAAACTGCGCCGAACGATCATGCATGAAATGCGGCTTTCCCGTTCCTGTCTTGCGCATGTCGATATGCAGCATGTCCGGGGAATTGGAATAGGTGATGAAACCACCAACGCCTTGTTGGGCGAGAAGCTGCACGAGCTGCGCGCTGTGCTTCAGACATGCCTTTCATGTCGATGTCTACAGCTTCCCCGCGCGTGTGGTAGGAGCTTTTCGCGCCCCCAACACGCTTATTATGTTCTGGCGAGCGATAGCCGAACGTGATGCCGAAGTCACGCCCTCCCATCTGCTCGCCAGCCGCCAGCAACGCCCGGCGGATGTCGTCAGCGATACCCTCTTGGCCGCTATTGTAGAATTTCAAAGCCATGGCTCACCCCCGTTCGTCCTGCGTCTCGCGTCCTGTCTGGCCGACAATACGCGGGATCAACCGTTCTGCCAGTTTCGGAGCCGTACCGGCGAGCTGCCGTGCGAACCACTCGCTGGAAGCAAGCTTTCCAGTCGCAAGCCCGCTGCCAAGAGCACCAGAAGAGACACCCTCAACCGCATCATCGGTCACAAGCGAAACGCCTGTATCGAAGAAATGTGCACCGTCTTCAAGCTTTGGCTTCTCGCCAGTATCAACCCATTTGCGAATTGCATGAATTCCCAGGATAGACATTCGGCTTGGATATTGCTGTGACGTCGCCGCAAGTGTTCCAGCCTTAATATTCTTCACCCCCTGACAGCCGCCATCAATAGAAACGAGCAAAACCTTATCGGACATGCCGAGCGACTTCAGTGTCTCAAACGCTCCAGCAGCAGCAGGTTCATTGATCGTATAGACGACATTGAGAGACGGATCGCGTTGGAGCAGATTTTCCATAGCAGACCGGCCACCCTCTTCATTACCATTGGTAACATCGTGACCGATAATCCGTTTGCCATCTTCATCGCCGATGACATTAACGTTTTTAGTGTCAATCCCGAAGCCGGTCATGAACCCTTGGTCGCGTTGAACATCCAGCGTCGGCTGGGAGGCATTGAGATCAAGAAACGCAATACGCGCATTGGAGGCTTCGTCCCGGAGCTTCGCCTTGACCCATTGGCCGATCAATTCACCTGCCTTGAAATTGTCGGTAGCAAAAGTGGCATCCACTGCATCATAAGGTTCAACAGGGCTGTCGAACGCAACAACCATGATACCTGCTGCGCGAGCTTTCTGGATGGCCGGAACCACTGCTTTGCTGTCCGATGGATCGATCAAGATGCCCTTCACGCCTGCGAGAATGCAAGTTTCAAGCGCTTCGATCTGGCTGATACTGTCACCATCATCGCGACCGGCATACATTGAGAGCTTGATATTCTGCTTCTTGGCTTCTTCGATCGCAGCATTTTTCATAGTTATGAAAAACGGATTGGTATCCGTCTTTGTGATAACGCAAGCACTAGCCGGTGCTTGTGCGCTTGCCGCAGTCAAACCTGCCACGGATGTCACTGCAATCGCAACAAGCCCAATCCCAAAACGGCCAGATAACAATCCCATTTCAACCTCCCATTGTCGCCCATCTAGACCGCCCCGGAAATGGCTGCGGTATATAAATCCTCATAAATGTAGTAAATATTCATAATCATAAATGTCAATGATTATTATTTGGCAGTTTCTAGATATAATATTTTATTATAATAAAAGAATGTGTATTAAAATTACACAAAAATGGAAAACAAAGTAAAAACTTCCTCTAGGAAACGCCGATAGTGCCACCAGCTTAGCCAATGACACCATCGAGACTTGACCAAGGATTCCGACTTACCGGATTTACTTGATTTAGCTATTTATAGTCTTCTCGTGGAACATGATATGATCGTTCCATGACGTAAAGTTTAGCCGCGTCTTTTTACAGACAACCAGTATGAAAGCCACCATCTACGGGCAGTGTGACGCCAGTGATGAAACAAGCCGCAGGCGACGCAAGGAATAGAGCTGCGCCAACCAGATCCTCAGTTTCTCCCCAGCGTTTCAGAGCTGCACGCTGCGCGATAGGCTTCTCGGTAGCTGGGTTTTCCCACAGAGCACGCGTCATATCCGTGCGATGATAGCCCGGTCCGATAGCGTTCACGCGCACACCGTCTGGACCAAACTTATGCGCAAGAACACGCGTAAGCCCAAGAATACCGGTCTTGCTTGCGGTGTAAGATGGCACACCTGTATCGGCGAGATAGCTCAACATCGAAGCGATCGCAATCACCGACCCCTTGCTTTCCTTCAGCTTGGGATATGCGGCCATGGTGAGGCGGAAAACGCTGTTCAGATTGATGTCCATGACATCGTTGAACACATCGTTCTCCCATTCTGTCGTGTCCCGTGCAACGCCCTGCGCGTTGATCAGCACATCGATCCGTGTCTGCTTCTCCATGAAGGCAATGGCATCGTCATTGCTACGTACGTCGAGTTCATAGAACTCAATGCCCTTGTTGGCATCGTCTTTCTCAGCCTTTTCGATCTTGGCTACAGAGCTTCCGCTGGCCGCGACAGAAGCACCAAGCGCTGCAAATCCGCGCGCCATTTCAAGACCGATGCCGCTCGTTGCGCCCGAAACCAGAACACGCTTGCCTGCAAACAGGTCTTTGGCGAAAGACGAAATAACTTCCTGCATGATAACCTCCCGATAAATGCTAGATGAGCTGCTTTAATGCGGCGACGACCATATCCGGCGTTACCTTGATCGGCTCATTGTGAATGATTTCACCGGCGCGGCAGGCGCGCTTGGCGACGATTCCCAGTTTCTCGTCCGTCGCTTCTTCAATGCCGATATCGGCAAGACGGGTCGGCAATCGCACAGAAAGACAGAATTCACGAACCTTCTGGAATTCCTCTTCCGCACCATGCAATTTGAGACCTGCGAGAACACCAATGGCGACTTTTTCACCATGCAGATGATGATGAACATCATCCAGCTCGCAAAGGCCATGATGAATAGCATGAGCAGCCGCCACCCCGCCGGATTCAAAGCCGACGCCCGAAAGCAGGATGTTCGCTTCGATCACGCGTTCCATCGCTGGACCGGCCTGCTTGGCTTCGCACTCCTTGAGCGACGCTGCGCCAAATTCAAAGATCGTATCGCGGCAAAAACGTGCAACTTCATAAGCAAGACTGACGCCCTGCATTTTCATGCAGTTGAAAGCGCCAGACTGGCGGCAGGAGTCGGCTTCATAGAAGGTTGCAAGTGCATCTCCGATACCAGCAGCGAGGAAGCGTGCCGGAGCCTGTGCGATCAGCGCTATATCCACCAAAACCAGATTAGGGTTGCTTGGCAAAAACGTATCATAAGCCACCGAACCATCGTCGTTATAGACAACGGCAAGCGCGCTGCATGGGGCATCGGACGCCGCAATGGTCGGGAAGATGATCGATGGAAGACCGAGATCGCGGGCCGCAGCCTTTGCCGTGTCGAGTGCCTTGCCACCACCGACGCCGATAACGACTTTCGCTCCGGCTTCGCGGGCTTGTGCAACAAGAGCCGCAATCTGGCTTTCAGAGCACTCTCCACCATGGCGCACGATACGGGCTTCTGGACCAGACGTAAAAGCCGCGTCGACCTTTGGCTTCAATATATCAAAAATGCCATTATCGAGAAGAACGACTGCCTTATCGCCGAAGCTTGCGGCCTCTTCGCCAAGGCGCGTGATAACGCCCGCACCTTGAATATAACGACCGGGGAAGCGTGCGCCACGCACGGTTGAAGCTGCATTTACCAACATACATAGCCTCCATCGGCCAGCACGATCGAGCCTGTCATCAGGCTTGATGCATCACTTGCAAGGAAAAGAATGACAGAGGCGACTTCGTCCGTGCGCCCAAGACGGTTCATTGGTGTGCCACCAACCCAATGACGATACATTTCAGGATCATCATAGACGTATTTGTTCATTTCTGTGTCGATATAGGTCGGCGCTACCGAGTTGACGCGAACCCCACGCGCGCCCCATTCAGCAGCCAGCGAACGTGTCAGGTGGTGCACTGCTGCCTTGGATGCGTTGTAGTTCGCCTGTTCCTGCGGGCGGTTGACCACGAAACCGGACATAGAACCCACATTGACGATATTGCCTGAGCCATTTTCCAGCATCGACTTGCCAAATGCGCGGCAGCACCAGAACACACCATTCAGATTAACATCGATCACCTTGTTCCAGACGTCATCGGCCATGGTTTCAGCAGGATGATTGCTGATCGCGATACCGGCATTGTTGACGAGAATATCGACGCGGCCATGTCGCGCAATAATTGAATCATGCACGCGCTGAACGCCTTCAACATCCGTAACATCCAGCAGTTCGCCCTCGACGCTGTAGCCTTTGGCGGCGAGTGCAGTGATAGCCTTGTCCAGCAGTTCCTGGCTCATATCGGTGAGCACTACCTTTGCTCCAGCTTCCGCCAGCGCCTCAGAGGCAGAAAGGCCTATGCCGCGCGCGGCTCCCGTGACGACTGCAATTTTGCCGTCAATTCTGAACTTTTCGAGAAACATGGAAATGCTATCCTTGTCTGACTTGCTATTGGACGACCGCGCTTAAAAGCGGCTGTAAACTGGAAAGGAGGTTTTCAGGATTGGCGGTTACAACGCCGTTCGGAAAAATGAGATCGGTGCGGTGCGGCTCTGGCCATCCGATAACAGTCATGCCAGCAGCGAGACCTGCACGAGCACCCGGTACACTATCTTCTACAACGATGCATTGCGACGGCTCGAAGCCAAGCAGATAAGCACCGCGCAAATAAGGTTCCGCCGCGGGCTTGCCTTCCCGCACATCATTGCGCGATACACTAATGAAATCAGGGCGCTGCAATCCAACTGCACGAAGATTTGCGTCCATGAGCATACGGTCCGAATTGGAGACAATAGCGTATGGAATGCCCGCCTCATCGAGATACTGCAACACGGCCGCCGCGCCGGGGCGAAGTTTCAAGCGGGTTGCCCCACTGACATAAGCTGCATATTTCGCTTGGATGAAGGCTCCCAGATCAGCCGTCATACCGGTCTCATTCCGCAGCAGGGCATGACAATCGGCGATAGTCGTGCCGGTTACGCGGTTTTCGAAATTCTCCGGAACCGTGCCCGACAAGGCGGCGATCGCCCCTAAAAGGGTTTCATAGTGAAATGGCTCACTGTCAATCAGCGTGCCATCCATATCGAACAGAACCGCGTGCGCACTCATTGCGGCAACCTGTCGAGATCGTCATAGAGCGATTGGCTATGCGTATATAGTTTCTCAAAGAAGGCCTGCATTGGCGCATAGACTTCTGACCATTGTGGGTCGGGCCTGATCTCGGTCGAATATTGCACAAGCGCGTCGGCAGCTTCCTCAACACTTGCATAACGTCCCGTTGCGGTGGCAGTCATGATCGCACAACCGACCAGACCGCACTCGGCCTCCTTCGGCACGAGAATGGGAATACCATAGACACTTGCCTTGATTTTCAGCCACAGCTCCGTCTTCGCACCACCACCAGACGCGATCACGCGCTCAAGCTTGGAGCCGGAAATACCGTCGAGAATATTGATATGGCGTTTCACGGCAAAGGCCACGCCTTCCAGCACCGACCGATGAAGATGTTCAACGCCATGTGCCGCACCGATACCAAAATACTGTGCGCGTGCGTTGCGATGTTCGCCGAGGCGCTCACCCGTAAGATAAGGCATGAAGAAAAGACGTTCGGAGCCAGCGCGCGCCTGTGCTGCCTTCGCCACGATTTCCTCGTAGGAAACCTGTTTGTCGTGGAATGCGCGGCGGGCCCAGCGCATCGCATCGCCGCCGGATTCAAGCAACATGAACGCGCCCCAGTTTCCTTCTACCGTACCGACATTGCAGACGGATGGGTCGAGCAAGGGCTTGTCTGCTATCGCCGTGATGATCGCCGACGTGCCCATCACTTCCGAGCCAACACCCGGACGACAAACACCAGAACCAAGCAATGCGACCGGATAATCCGCACCACCAACCAGAACCGGCGTCCCCTCACGAAGCCCTGTCTCCAGTGCGGCTTCTGCCGTGACACTGCCGAGAATCTCAGTGGGGTTTCGTAATGGTGCAAGCTGCTGGAGATTTAGGCCAAGCAAGTCGACCATATGTTGCGACCAGTCGCCTGTGCGCGGGTCCATCAGGAAGCTCGCGCCACCATCATTGCGATCCATCGCGATTTCGCCAGTAAGCTTCAGATTGACGTAATCCTTCGGCATCAGAATGGCGGCGGCGCGCGCGAAGGCCAGTGCGTCGTGATCGCGCAGCCATTGCAATTTGAACCCCGGCCATGAGGGTGCTGCTGGATTAGCGCTGTGCGCCAGATAATCTGTGGGGCGATGCTTTGCTTCAAAGGCAGTTACATAATCGACAGTGCGCTTGTCGTTCCACAAGGGGGCGGTGTCGCGCACCAGTTCACCCTTATTACCAATCAGCACTGTTCCATGCATTTGCCCACAGGCAGCGACAGCTACGATCCTGTCGCGCGCATCCGGCACCTTATCCAGTACATCGCGGATCGACGCGATCACGCCCTGCCACCAGTCAGCCGGACGCTGCTCCGACCAGCCAAATTGCGGCACAATCTGTTCGTGTTCACGGGCGGCAACCGCGACTATCGTTGCACGGCTATCCATGAGGGCAGCGCGTACGCTGCCCGTTCCGACGTCGATTGCAAGTGAGAGTTCATTTGGCATGGAACACGTCATCAAGTTTTGGGAGGACGATGGTTATCTTAAGACTTGCGCAGCCAGCTTGACGCATATTGCAGAAGCATCGCGCCAATGATGATGCAGCCCATGAAGACCTGCTGATGATAGCCCGGAACACGCGCAAGGTTCATCATATTTGCGATAATCCCAAGAATGATGACGCCGATGAAGGTGTTAAACGCACCGCCGCGACCGCCCATCAGGCTCGCGCCACCGATAACAACCGCCGCGATTGCATCAAGCTCGGCGCCGACGCTGATATTGGCCGACCCGATACCGGTACGACTTGTGGAGATGATGCCGGCAGCAGCAGCCAGAACACCGGAAATTACATAAACCGACAGCGTATAATAAGAGACCGAGATACCCGACAGGCGAACAGCCTCGGAATTGGAGCCTATGGCCTTAACCAGGCGACCGAAGCGTGTGAAGGTGAGAACGGCACCGGCAATTACGAAGACAACGATCATGAGAATGACCGGATATGGGATACTCCCCAGCGTACCTGAACCGAAGGCTGTTACCGCAGAACCAGCCTCACCCATCATAATCGGCTGACCGGACGAGAAGATGAAAGCAAGCCCGCGCGCGATGGTCATGACTGCAAGGGTCGTCACAAAAGGCGGCAGCTTGAGATAAGCCACCAGAATACCGGATACGAGGCCACAGGCAGCACCAGCAAGCAGTACACCGCCGATAGCCATTCCTGTTCCATATTGCTGGATGAGGATGGCAGACAACACACTTCCCAGTGCCGCCACAGAACCGACCGACAAATCAATCCCACGTGTCAGAATGACGAACAACATGCCAACCGCCATCAGGCTTGGGCCAGCCACCTGACGCAGCACATTCATGATATTACGTTCAGTCAGAAACACATTCGACAAGGAGGCAGCTACGATCAGAACTGCAATCAGAATGGCAACGGTGCCATACCGGTTGAGAAGAGCTCCCGCATTGAAATTTTTCTTCGACGTTTCAACAACTTCGGTCACAGTTTTATCCAATCATTTCACTGCTGCAGAAAGCTCTGCGCTGGCCGTGTTGACCATGGCAAGCTTCAACAAATTTTCTTCAGAGTATTCCTCCGGCTGCAACGAACCCGTCACCGCGCCTTCGCGCATGACCAAAATCCGGTCGCACAGACCGAAAAGCTCAAGATGTTCGGAGGAAATCACCACAACCGCCCGCCCCTCAGCCGCAAGCGATTTGATGAGCGAATAGATTTCCGTCTTGGCGCCAACATCGACACCACGGGTGGGTTCATCGAAAATCAGCACGTCGCCATCGGCATGAAACCACTTGGCGAGGACAACCTTCTGCTGATTGCCGCCCGAAAGGCTTGATGCCGGATCTTCGATACTACCCGCCTTTAGACGGAGACGTTTTGACAGCGCCTCAACAGTAGAGCGCTCCGCGCCGCCTTTTACGAAACCAAACAGGTTCACCAAAGGAGCAAGCTTCGCCATGGTAGAATTAACGCGGATCGGGAAGTCGAGGATCAAACCCTGATCCTTACGACTTTCGGGTACAAGACCGATACCAGCCTTCACACCTTCACGCGGGTTACAAATGGTTTTTTCTTTGCCATGGACGAAAATCCGTCCTGATTTCGCCCGCTCCGCGCCGAAAACCAGTCGCATGAGTTCTGTACGCCCTGCTCCGACGAGGCCACCTAGGCCGATGATCTCACCTGCCTTGACCGTCAGTGACACGCCCTTGATACGGGAGCCGTCCGAGAGTTCTTCGATACGCAGAACCTCATTGCCAACTTTCCGCTCAATATCCTCACCGAAAAGCGCATTCAGCGGGCGACCGACCATGAGACGAATGACATCATCAACCGTTACAGACGCACATTCAGTCGTGGTGATGGAAGCGCCGTCCTTCATGATCGTAATACGATCGGCGATGCTGAAAACTTCATCCAGGCGATGCGAGATGTAGATGATACCAACACCGCGCTCGCGCAGTGTACGGATGATATCGAGGAGACGGTTTGCGTCACGTGCGGACAGCACGGCGGTAGGCTCATCAAACACCATCACGCGCGCATTGCGTGACAAGGCTTTCGCGATCTCCACAACCTGCTGATGCGCGATTGGAAGATCGCCGACAAGAGCACTGGGAGAAATGGAAAATCCAAGGCTCGTAATAAGTTCTTTTGCACGGCTGTTGAGTTCTGGCCATGAAATGACCGATGGCAGCATCCACATAAAGATGTTTTCGGCAACGGTCAGATCAGTTGCCAATGCCATTTCTTGATGAATGACGGCGATACCTTTGGACATCGCATCCATAGGGCCGCGAAAATGCTGCACTTCGCCCGCGACTTTGACTTCGCCACGAGTGGGCGAAAACTCCCCGCCGAGAACGCGCATCAACGTCGATTTGCCCGCCCCATTCTCACCAAGCAAAGCATGAACTTCGCCTGCGCGAAGCGCGAAGTCGACACCACGAAGCGCATGAACTCCGCCAAATGACTTGGCTATGCCGGACAGCTCTACAAGATTTTCCATTTCAATCATTCCAGATCTTCAAGACCCAGGACGCTCCACCCGAATTTCAATTCAGCCCGTAAGAAATGGTCACCTCGCGACCGCTTGCGAAACTCGCCTGACGCTATGCATCTGGCTGAATCGCCTCCCCGGACAATCCCATAGTGCAGCCAGTCTGTTACCGCCAGCCTAGCTGCACCATGAAAGCAGATAATCTTAGAACACCGCGTCAGGCTTGTAATACTTGTCCACGTTGTCCTTGGTGATAGCGACAGGCGTCGTGTAGGTGATCTTCGACGTATCAGCCGGCAATGTGCCATCAACCGCCTTCTTCGCAAGGTCAACAGCGGTCGCCGCAACAAGTGCCGGATCGTTCAGACCGGTGGCACCGTATTTGCCTTCCTTGATCATCGCCATAGCCTCTTTCTGGCCATCGGCTGCTGCGAGAAGAAGTACACCATCAAGCTGATTGGACTGTTCCAACGCCTTGCGCGCACCGAGAACCATCGAGTCATTTTCACCGAGAACGACATTGATATCGGGATTGGCTGTCAGGAGATCTTCCATGGCCTTCAGGCCGCCTTCGTTGTTCCACATGCCCCAACCCTGGCCGACAACTTCAAAGCGGACACGGCCTTCATTGCGCAACTGGCCTTCAACAAGCCCGGCCAACACGCCAAGCCGACGTTCCTGACCAACTTCGTTGCCCTTATCGCCCGAGATCAGAGCGATCTTGAGGTCTTTTCCCCTGGTCTGGTCTGCAAGCCACTGACCGACAAGCTGACCATTGTTTGCATTGGATGACTGAACCAGCGTGACGAAATTGGCCGACGGATCGAGCGTGGAATCAACCACGAAAACTTTTACGCCAGCTGCAGTCGCAGCGTTCACAGCCGGAACAAGCCCCTTGCTGTCACGCGGATTGATAATGAGCGCATTGATACCCTGCGCGACCATATCCTCAACATCCGAAACCTGCTTGTTGAGGTCGTTCTGCCCATCAGCAGTCAAGACTTCACAACCCAGCTCTTCCGCACGCTTCTTTGCCGAAACTTCCTGCGCCGCAAAGTAAGGTGCATCGAGCGTCTTCATCGAAATGCCAATCTTGCAATCGGCCGCATGCGCAACCGAGAGCGCCAACAGTGACGACGCCGCAGCAAGCGACATTTTCAACATTACAGATTTCAAGCCCTGCATTCGGAAATCTCCTCCTGGAACGATCGGCTCCTACCGATCTTATTAGATTTGAGTAGCATAATTACACAAATTTGCAGCGTCAATAATTTAAACGACATATTTGTAACGATTATACCAAAAATTTATCCCATATAATCCACTTGATTGTGCTGATATCATATTTTATGTAATTTCACTACGAAATGGAGGAATACATGTTACGCGAACCTGTAGTGAGCGTCGTAAATCCAAATTCTGGCGGCATGAGCGGCAATACCGGACGCTACGAAAAGCGCCTGAATGATCTCGTGGGACTTTACGGCGACGAAAAGGCTTTCGAATCCTTGCGCGAAACGCACGGAAACACGGTTGTTTATGACGTCGAAGACTTTAAACCGGGCGCTCATAGCGGCGATCTGATCTATGGTATCACCCGCATGAATCCGGGACGTGTCGGGAATGAATTCTTCCTCACCCGCGGTCATATTCATGCCAAGGCGGACCGCCCGGAAATTTATTACTGCCAAAGCGGCCAAGGCTTGATGCAGCTCGAATCGCCCGCTGGCGAAACCCGGATCATCGAAATCACCGCCCAGACGATTTGCTACGTTCCGCCATTTTGGATCCATCGTTCGATCAACGTCGGCGACACCGATCTCGTGATGGTGTTCGCTTATCCATCCGACAGCGGCCAGGACTACGGAATCATTGAGAAGTCCAATGGAATGCGCCATCGCGTGATCGCCAAGACAGGCGGCGGCTGGGAGCTCGTCGAAAACCCCCGCTACAAACCGCGTGATCCAGCGACCGTCACCGCCGTCATGCGTGAATACGCCTAAGCACGTGCAAAACAATCAGTCGAAAATTCAATCTGAAGGATATTGCCATGAGCAATCCTATTGACCTTATCGCCAGCCTTGGCGTCGTTCCTGTTATCGCGATCGAACGCACGGAAGATGCCGTTCCTCTCGCCGATGCACTACTCGAAGGCGGCTTGCCAGTTGCAGAAATCACGTTCCGCACGGAAGCTGCAGCGGATGTTCTGGCGGCAATTCGCGATGCACGACCGGAACTTTGCATTGGCGCGGGCACGATTCTTGACACTGCCAATCTCGACAAAGCTATCGAAAGCGGCGCGCGCTTTGGTCTGGCGCCAGGTTACGATCCACGGATCGTCGAGGCGGCATCCAAAGCCGGTCTGCCTTTCTGCCCCGGCATTATGACGCCGACAGACCTGACGCTTGCGACAGCGCAGGGTGTACGTCTGGCAAAATTTTTCCCGGCAGGCGTTGCAGGCGGCCCGAAGGCGCTGTCCGGTATTGCTGCACCATTCGCACATCTCGGCGTGCGTTTCATTCCGACCGGCGGTGTCACCGAAGACACCATCGGCGACTGGCTCGCGATCAGGCAAGTTGTGGCCGTTGGCGGCACATGGATCGCCAAGACCGAAGACATTCGCGAAGGCCGCTTTGCCGCAATCAGGAAAAATGCTGCCAGCGCTGTGAAAGTGGCACGCCAGGCGCTGGAGAAGCGCGCATGAGCAAGTATCAGCCAGCTACACAGCCGACGCTGTATTTTATCGGCGTTACCACCGGCAAAAGCTCGATCATGAAGGTTTTCCCGGCATGGGCCGAGTTTCTAGGCCTTAAAGACGCCGTCATTAAGGGTATCGACTTCAAATTGCACGACGATCCCGAGGCTTACCGCGAAGCGGTTGAGTTCATTCGCAACGATCCGCTTTCATTGGGTGCACTTGTTACCACACACAAGATCGACCTCTTCCACGCCTGCCGCGATATGTTCGACGTGATCGACCCCCATGCGCTGTTGATGGATGAGACAAGCTGCATATCCAAAAAAGATGGCAAACTCATCTGCCATGCAAAGGATCCGATCTCCTCGGGTCTGGCCATAGATGGTTTTTTGGGCGCCCACTATTTCGAGCGCACCGGCACCGATCTTTTCTCAATGGGCGCGGGCGGCTCCACCATCGCAATCACATGGCATCTGATGCGTAAGTCGCGTGGCAAGAATGTGCCGGCCCGTATTATTGTTTCCAATCGCAGCCAACATCGTCTTGATGAAATCAAGCGCATTCATGCCGAAGTCGCGAGCGACGTTGCAGTTGAATATATTCTGGCCCCGCGCCCGGAAGACAACGACGCTGTTCTCAACAGCCTCAAGCCCGGTTCGTTCATCATCAATGCAACCGGCCTCGGCAAAGACGCGCCCGGCTCGCCTTTATCCAATGCGGCGGTCTTCCCTGAGAAGTCAGTGGTTTGGGACCTCAACTATCGCGGCAATCTCGTTTTCCTTGATCAGGCGCGCGCACAGGAACAGGCCAAGTCGCTCAATGTGGTCGACGGCTGGACTTACTTTATCCACGGCTGGACACAGGTAATCGCGGAAGTCTTCCATATCGACATTCCAACGAGCGGGCCTGCTTTTGACCGCATTTCGGAAATCGCCATCGAAGCGGCAGGACGGTAGCGATGGTACAGCGTATTCTCGTTACGCCACGCTCGCTCACCGCCGAGCCGCATCCGCATATCGAAAGCCTGCGCAATTCGGGTTTCGAAATCGTCTACTCCACGCCGGGCAAAACACCTGACGAGGATGAGCTTGTGCGCCTCGTGAGTGATGTTTCGGGCTGGCTCGCCGGTGTTGAACCGGTCTCACCGCGTGTCATCGAAGCCGCACGATCGCTCAAGGCCATCAGCCGAAACGGCGTGGGTACCGATAATCTTCCGGTTGAGCTGCTCACCGGGCGTGGCATCAAAGTGCTGATTGCAGAAGGTGCAAACTCGCTGGGCGTTGCCGAGTTGGCGATTGGCCTGATCTTCAGCGCGCTACGCTCTATACCCCAGGCAGATACCGGTATCAAAGCAGGTGGATGGCCCCGCCAGCGCGGTATCGAAATTCGAGGCCGCACCGTCGGCGTGATCGGTTGCGGTGCGATTGGCCGCGAGGTTGCACGCATGCTGGTAGCAGTCGGCGCAAGAGTCCTGGGTTATGATCCGCTCAAGCCAGATCTTGGGCTCTCTGCTGGCTCTTTCAGTTTTGCCGAGGTGGATGATATCATCGCGCAAGCCGATATCGTTACGCTACATTGCCCTGCACCCCGCGACGGCTCGACGCTGATCTCGCGCGAACGATTGGCCGCAGCAAAACCGGGTCTCATTCTCGTGAATACGGCGCGCGCGAAACTGGTCGACGACCGCGCCGTTATCGACGCCTTGAACAGTGGCCAGTTGTCAAACTATGCGACGGATGTGTTCGAACAGGAACCGCCGCTCTCCCTGGAGCTTGCTGCGCATCCAAGGGTCATAGCAACCAGTCATATCGGTGGCTTCACTGCGGAAAGCGTAGACAGAGCCACCAGGATTGCAGCGGATAATCTGGTCGCCGCGCTCAAAAACTAAAAGGACTTCGAAATGCCGGGATGCTTGCAGGAAATTGCCGAAACGCTTCCACTGGAGGATTATCTGCGCCGACCCGCTACACCCGGTATTCGTATTTTATGGCTGGGACAAGCGGGCTTTGTGCTCGAGGCTTTCGAGAAACGCATTGTCATTGACCCTTATCTTTCCGATAGCCTGGCCGAGAAATATAAAGGCACGAGCAGACCGCATATACGCATGATGCCCCCTCCGGTTGCGCCGAACGGCATTCATTTTGTCGATCTTGTCGCATGCACACACACTCATACCGACCATATGGATCCCGGCACTCTACCAGCGCTTCTCACGCAGAATCCCAACGCAACCTTGCTTGTTCCCCGGGCGACGAAAGAACAGGCTCTGACGCGCTCGGGCGTCGACGAAAAGCGCCTCGCATTGATCGGCGCTCAAGAGAAATATTCGCTGGGGCCAATCAAGATCGCCGCAACCCGCGCGGCCCATGAAGCGCTGGAAACAGACCAGAACGGCTATCACAAGTTCCTCGGTTATGTATTTGATTGCGGGGCACTCCGTATTTGGCATTCTGGTGACTGCATACCGTATGAAGGTTTGGAAGCCGAAGTTGCCGCTCATAATCCTCATGTGGCGTTATTACCGGTAAATGGCCGCAGTCCCGAACTTTCGAATAACGGCGTTCCCGGCAACTTCACACTACAAGAAGCAGTCGCGCTGACCCAGCATATAGGCGCCACGGATCTGGTCGCTCATCATTATGGCTTGTTCGACTTCAACACCGAAGCGCCGGAAAACATTGACGCTGCGGCTCGATCTGGTGGCGATCTTCATATACACCGTGCACGCATTAAGGTCGCTCTTGTAAGCACTGCTCTAACCTATTGAAACCATGCGTGATGCTTGCCAAAAATCGATTCCGGTTTTGGAGCCGATACGCTAACATATTGAAAAAGCGATCCGGCCCTTGAGCCGTCAGAGGGATTTTCTTGAATGGATAATGATGCGCGTAGTGAAACGCGTGGCCTGAATGGTCGCAATATTATTGAAGTCATTCGAACAATGCGACCGGAGTTGCGGAAGTCGGATCGAAAAGTCGCTGACGTTGTCCTCGACGATCCTCACCGCATCATGAATGCGACCGTCAGCGAAACTGCAACGCTTGCCGACGTCAGCCAACCAACAGTATTGCGTTTCGCGACGGCTATCGGTTGTTCTGGCTTCCAGGATCTGAAGATCAGGCTCGCTCAAAGTCTGGCGCTCGGGACGCCCGCTACGCATTCAGTGCTGGTCGAGACGGATGAGCCAGAAGTCGTTGCGGAAAAGATCTTCGATTATACGATGACCAGCCTCGACTGGGCGCGGTCGCGATTGGACAAGGTCGCTCTTCACAAAGCAATCGATATCCTGACAAAGTGTAATTCGATTGTGTTTTTCGGTTTCGGCGCGTCCGGCATCGTAGCACGCGATGCACAGCAGAAATTTCCACTATTCGGAGTGCCATGTGGTGCCGAGCTGGATTCGCATCAACAATTGATGGTGGCATCAATGATGAAGCCGGGCGCAGTCGCGTTCGTCATCTCCAATACTGGCACCACACGTTCAATCATCGAAATCGCCCGCATCGCCCGGGAAAACGGTGCGTCTGTCATTGGGATGACCGGTTCAGACTCACCGTTGACTAACTATTGCGATGTTTCCCTTATCGTTGAGACACTTGAAAACACCAATATGTACACGCCGACGATTTCGCGTATCGCCGCGTTGGTTGTCATCGATATTCTCTCCACCAGCGTTGCTATGCGTCGCCCTACGGACCAGCACGATCGCATTCATCGCATGAAGCGTTTGCTCAGTGATATGCGCAAGATGCAGCCGATCTAAGGGATGAAAAAATGCCGGAATTGTAGGAGCAATTCCGGCCAGCATTTCTCCAGGCAGAGAATTATCAAGCGACGCTCTCAAAGTGTCTTGAGCATACCCCCATCGACGAAATAGGTTGAACCAACGCTATAGCTTGCACGGGACGAGCACAGGAACACGAAGAAATGCGCAAGCTCTTCCGGCGTACCAAAGCGCCTGGCGGCTGCATGTTCGTTGGCAACATCCTGAAGATAGCCTTCCCAGTTACCGCCCTTATCGGCTGTGAGCTGCTTGGCAGTCTTCACCCAATCAGGCGTGAGAATCAGACCCGGGTTAACGCAATTGACGCGGATATTGTCCCCAATCACCTCGGTCGAGAGTGTTTTGGAGAACATCATCAAGGCTGACTTGGTGACATTGTAAATCGGCTCATACCAAAGTGGCTGTACAGCACAGATAGAAGCGTTATGCAGCACTACACCGCCGCCTTTGGCCTTCATCTGTGGCACCAGTCCACGCGCAAGGCGCACTGCCGCCATCACATGCAGATCCCAATAGAACTGCCACTTATCGTCCGGCGCATCCATGATCGTCTCATTGGAGCCGGTACCCGCATTGTTGATGAGAATATCCGCACCGCCTGCGGAAGCTGCGGCGGCGATAACAGCATTCGTACCTTCAACCGTCGCCACGTCCGCAGCAATGCCGGTAGCCACAACCCCATACTGATCAGCAATACGCAGAGCCTCGGCTTCTACACGCTCTTTGCCACGTGCTATCAGCACAAGGTTCGTACCTTCTGCGGCCAATCCTTCCGCAATGGCCAAACCAATCCCGACTGACGCGCCGGTGATTACGGCGGTCTTTCCGTTCAATTGCAGATCCATAATAACTCCTGCGATACATACAGCCGCACGGCTGCCTATTTTGCGATGAGGATATTGTCGCGATCCATGGTGACGGCGACGGTGAGAATGAGAACAGCGCCGAAGACGATCTGCTGTGCAAAGATGTCTATGCCGACAAATGTCATGCCTACACGCACGACCGACACGATGAGCGCTCCGACCAGCGTGCGTCCAACGCCGCCAAGCCCGCCGGTGATCGGTGTGCCGCCAACGAGAACAGCGGCGATAGCTGGAAGAAGCAGCTGGCTAGCGCCCGTTGGCGAACCGCTTGTCATGCGCGCTGCAAGCATAATGCCCGCGACAGCCGCAAAAAGCGCCGACAATACGAAGGCCGCAACCTTCTGGCGATCCACATGGATACCGGCGGCGATTGCGGCGGGTTCACCGGCACCAATGGCATAGCAATAGCGACCAAAGCGCGTATAGCGCTGGATATATACGCCAATAAGGCACATCAGCAGCCCGACAAGAATGATGTTTGGTATTCCAAACGTCGTACCAGCAATCCAGTTAAGCATTGGATGGTCGGCCGCGCTGATGCCGATGCTGCGTGCTTTTGAGATATAAAGTGCGATACCGGCGACCACGCCTCCAGTTGCAAGTGTTGCGATAAAGGACGGAATTTTTAAGTGCACATGAACAAGGCCGCTGAAAAGACCGGCAGCAACGCCGCAGAGAAGCGCACCTGGAAAGGCCAACAGCCCAATTTCTGGCAAAAGCATCGCCGTCACCACGCCTGCAAGCGATGCGACCGCAGGCAAACTCAGATCAATGCCACCCATCACAATGACAAAAGACAGACCAGCAGCAAGCGTGAACAGCGCCATGGTATCTGCAAGCAGAACCAGCCCGGTATTGACGCTGGCAAAGCCCGGCGAGTAGGCCGAGATAAGCGCCACCATAACGACCAGAAAGGCAAGCGGAGCATATTGGCGTAGCTGTGCTGCGCTAAACAGAGAGGATTCGCTGGAAACGTTGGAGAGAGCGGTTTTCTCGTTCATGATCAGACCATATGTTCAACAAGCTGCACCTGAGACGGCTTGGACCCAGTCGGGGCAGGAATGCGTGCGGTGATTTCGCCATCGCGCATGACAAGAATATTGTGCGAAAGGCCGATGGTCTCTTCGAGAGTGTCGGCGATGAGGATGATCGCATAGCCCTCCCGGCTTAACTGACGCATCAGGCGGAAGATTTCCTCCTTCGCGCCCACATCGACGCCGCGCGTTGGATGATCGAGAATCAGAATGCGCGAACCGGCCGTCAGCCACTTGGCTAGCACCACCTTCTGCTGGTTGCCGCCGCTCAATGCCTGACACAAAGCATGAGGCCCCGGCGTACGAATGGAGAGTTTCTTGATCCAGTCTTCGGCCAGAACCGTTTCACGACTATGCTGAATACCGATGGGGCCTTCGACAACATCAAGACGCGACAACGTAATGTTGGAAGCAATCGGCATCGTCATGAGCAGACCTTCAAGCCTACGTTCACTTGGAATATAGCCAATGCCCCGCGACACAGCTTCTGTCGGATTGGCAAGTTTTACCGCCTTACCCTTCAGCAGCATCTCACCGGATGTCGGCGTCTCAAAACCGAAAAAGCTACGGATCAGTTCTTCACGTCCCGAACCAATGACGCCTGCAATGCCAAGTATCTCGCCTTCGCGAAGCGTCAGATCGATATTATGATATTTGCCAGTGCACGACAGATTACGCGCTTCAAGCGCAATCTGCATACTGGGTTCGGTTTGCTCCGACTCCAGATAATATTCAGTGTGCATCTCGCGACCCACCATGATGCGGTGAAGATCCGCACCGTTGACACTCTCAGCATCCATCGCGGCAACGCCCTGCCCGTCTTTCATCACATAAATGCGGTCGCTGATTTCCAGCACCTCATCGAGACGGTGCGAAACAAAGACAAAGCTTGCGCGTGATTTAAGCGCCCGAACACGCTCAAAAAGGATGTCGATTTCTGATTGCTCCAACACCGATGTCGGCTCGTCGAGCAAAATGATCAGATCACCGTCAACGCGATCCGCCAATGACAGCGCCTTGGCGAGTTCCACCATCTGGCGCTCGGCAAAAGAAAGATCGCCTGCAAGCGTCGCCGGATCGGCATGAATACCGACCTGCTTCAAATGCTTGGCGGCGGCTTCATTCATCTTGCGCCAGTTAACCAGTCCAAAGCGGATAAAACGCTGCTCCTGCCCTAAAAATATGTTCTGCGCGATGGAAAGGTTCAGTAGCAACGACTGCTCCTGAAATACCATTGCAACGCCCTGCTCATTTGCCTGTTGCGGCGAGTTGACGGCAAAAGGCCTTCCGTTGCGGGTGATCGTGCCTGTGCTTGGGCGCTGTGTGCCGGCGAGAATACGCATGAGCGTGGATTTACCCGCGCCATTTTCGCCCACAAGCCCAACCACCTCGCCCGGGCGAATTTCCAAATCCACACCCTTAAGAGCATGAACACTGCCAAATGATTTTGTCAGTCCACTGATCGTCAACATGGCTTATTTCACAATCTTGAAGCGTGTGCGGCGCGTGGCGTAAGCAACGGCTCCGATGATCATCAGACCAAGAAATGCCTGTTGCAGATATGGTGGAATGCCGAGCAGAACCATGCCGTTCGCGAGAACAGAAACAATGAGAACACCGATGAGTGATTGCAGGACACCACCCTGTCCGCCCAAAAGCGAGGTTCCGCCAACAACGACCGCCGTAATCGTCGTGAACAGCCGTCCAGTACCAATATCGGCATTGCCCTGACCAAGCTGGGCTGCGGCGAGCACTGCGCCAAGTCCGTAAAACGCACCTGCCATTGCAAAGACGAGCAACTTGGTGCGCAGCACGGATATGCCGGAAAGCACCGCGATATCCTCGCCGCCGCCAAGCGCATAGATGTGGCGACCAAGCCGCGTGTGGTTCTGCACGACCCAGGCCGCGAACAGAGCGGCAAGTGCAATCCAGACGGTGAAAGGAAGACCGGCAAAACGTTCAAGAGCGAAACTGCGGACCGCCGCTTCACGAATAGCAATTGTGCCGCCGCCGACCATCAAAGTGGCAATGCCGAGCCCGATGAACCACATGCCAAGCGTCATCATGAAAGATGGTATGCGCAAGATGACATGCAGCAGACCGGAAAATGCTCCCATTGCAGCACCAACGGCAATTGCAGCGATCACGCCAAACACACTGCCAAGCCATGAGCTATCAGCTGCAACCATGGACGCCAGCACCACACCTGCCAACGCCATGACGCCTTCAACGGAAAGATCGATGCTGCCAAGCAGGATTACAAATGTCGCGCCGAGCGTCAGCACGACCGGAATGGCCGAAGCTGATGCGATACGGACGAAATTATTGACCGAGAAGAAGTTCGGGCTAATCAGCCCCAAACCTATGCATAGCACGAGCAACACGATGAGCGGCGCGAGCCGGCGCATCAGCTCCGGCAATCGGCTTCGGATACCGTTTTTAGACATGGCTACGCCTTTAGCGTCAGCCGGAGTGAAATCCTGGCTCGCAACTCTCATGTGCTTTTCCTGTCAAGCAATATTCCGCCGAGTATGGCGGGAGGCTTCAGACCGCGAGGCGTATCAGCCCTCGCGGATCTGTCCGCTTGCACGGCCCCAAAGATCCTTAAAATCAAGGTTCGGTGTGTTTTTGATATTGCTTTCGTAGAAGTCATCGACGTTGTCTTTCGTCACGACTAAAGCCGTACCGTAAAACTCGCGATGATCTTTCGGCTCTTTCGATGGATCAAAGACACCGGCGCGGGCGCTATAAGGAATGGCCAGCCCCATTGCGCCTTGCCAGAATGGATCAGACGATACTGTTGCCGCAAACTCACCGTTTTTCACGGCTTCGACCGCTGTTCCGATCCCATCAACGCCTGTGATTGGTATCTGTCCGGCAAGACCTTCCGCACGCAAGGCTTCCAGTGCGCCAATGCCCATATCGTCATTGGCGCACCAGATACCTTTAATGTCATCGCCAAAACGGGTCAGCCATGCACTGACAACATCAAAGGCTTTGCTCGACTGCCAATCCGCAACCTGAAAATCAAGAAGCTGCACATCAGGGTATGCAGCGAGAGCCTTCTCCAGACCTTGGCGACGATCGATAGCAACCGTGTTCGACAGCGTTCCGCCGAGGCCCAGAATCCCGCCCTTCGCACCAATAGACTTGATCAGAATTTCAGCGGTTTCTGCGCCATAGCGCTGTCCGTCAAAGCTCGCATGAGCAACATAGTAAGGATCGTGATCCCATGGATGCAAGTCGGCGGGCTTGTTCCATTGTGTCAGCACATGGACCTTGGCTGCAGCGCAGGCTTCAACAATTGGTCGTGCATCAGCTGCATCGTTTGGATCGACATTGATAACCGCATTGCCGCCGGTGCGTGCCAAGATTGCGCGAATATCAGCGATGCCCTTCTCGCTATCGCCTTCAGTAACAAGCGTCACATATTCTAGACCAAGCGATTTTGCGAAGGCTTCGCCGCCTTTGTTCCACGCTGCGTGATACGGATTTGACAGTGAACGAATGGCATTGACCAGCGTTGGCTTCTGCTCGGCGAGCGCGCGCAGCGAAGACAACCCACCAAAAGCTGAGAGAGCACCAAGTCCTGCAGCACCCTTAATAAAGGCCCGCCTGTTGAATGGCGCCGTACGAATTAGGTTCATGCGTTTTTCCTCCCAAAACACGCATTGACTAGCTAGTCACTAGCGTTGCATAGCTATGCAGAGAGACCGTGCATCGTCAATAGAAAACTTTTGGAATTTTATTTGGCAACTCGAAATCCAGTTCAAATCCTTGAAAGCGTTCGAGCATAATGGCAAAACGAAATCATATGATTGTTCAGAAAACTGGACATGAACCGCAAAGGATATGGAATGAAACGTAATAAGCCCTACGCATCCTCTACAGATGTGGCAAGATTGGCTGGCGTTTCTCAATCCGCAGTTTCTAGAACCTATAAGCCTGGTGCGAGCGTGTCTCCTGAAACACGCAAAAAAGTCATGGCAGCTGCCGAAGAGCTGGGCTATCGGCCAAGCTTTATCCCAAGCATCATGTTAAGCCATCGCTCGCGTCTGGTCGCCGTCGTGATTGGCGGGCTTTATAATCCATTCTACACATCAGTACTCGAAACCTTCTCCAAAATGCTTCAAGCGGAAGGCTGGCGTATTTTGCTTGTACATGTCGAAAGTGGACACACCTTCGATGACATAGTACCCATGCTTGCAGGGTACCGGGTCGACGCCATCGTCAGCGCACTCGCGGTTCTAAGTCCGGAGGCGCTGGAACAGCTATCGCAATTGCGTGTACCGGTTATTTCTTTCAACACCCGCTTTTCTGGAGATTGGGTTTATTCAATCAGCTGTGACAGCGTCGGCGCATCGCGCGTCATGGCAGAGCACTTCATTGAGCGCGGCGCACGCAAGTTTGCCTATATAACTGGTCCAATTGACAGTCAGGCTAACATTGATCGACAGCTTGGTTTTTGTCAGCGCCTCGATGAAACAGGATTCGAGTCCCCGTTCATTTTGGAAGGCGACTATCGGTATGAAGCGGGTTACGCAGCAATCCGACAGCTGAAAGACATGGTAAGCTCAGCAACAAAACTTCCAGATGCAATCTATTGTGCAAACGATCTGTTAGCGCTTGGCGCCATGGATGCATTGCGTCAAGAAGTTGGCGTTCGTGTTCCAGATGACATCATCGTTGGTGGTTACGATAATATTGCGGAAGCAGGTTGGGCTGCTTATAATCTTACCACTCTCGTCCATGACGGCCAAAAAATGGTCGAGCGAGCAATAGAGATACTGACGATGAGTGAAATGGGACAGCTTCGTGATTCGGACCAGCAGTCTGTAATCGAATCGCCGTTAATTGTCCGAAAGAGCACCACAATATAAATCTCGAGAGAGGTGGTGCTATTACTCTCCCATTTTTTAGTAACGTTAAGGTTGCAACTCATCAAAGTTGAGAGCTCACGTTTTTTCGAAATATGGATCAACAACGGTTGAATCCATTCAAACACCACATTTAAACGGCGGCCTAAAAGGCCGCCGTCATTTCAGTTTCAAACTTTCACATTAGTTCTTCACTGTGTCTTCTAAAAAGAAACGGCCAAGCGGATTCTGATAAAAACCATCGATATTCTTTCCCGTAACATTAATATATGGGCTGTAATAAAGGTCGACCCAGTTGACGTCGTCTTTCGCCATTTTTTGCAAATCAATATACATCTCTTCGCGCTTCTTCGGATCGACTTCAAGGCGCGCAGCTGCGACAAGGTCTTTCACCTTCTCATTATTATAGCGCGTCATGTAATTCATATTCGTATCGTGACCCAACACAAATGTGGTTTTCTGGTCAGGGTCGAGGACATCGTTGGTCCAGTACATAACCGAAATATCATAGTCGCCGGCAATTAGCATATCCCAGCTTTGGCTCGAATCGACTTTCTGCAAATTTACTGTAACGCCCGCTTTCTGAAGCTGCTGCTGTAGTAGGACAGCAATTTGCTCGTCGGTTTCGTTGCCGGCATTAACAATATAATTAAGCGAAAGATTGGAAGCGCCGGCATCGACAAGCATCTGCTTGGCTTTCTCAGGATCATAAGGACGCTTCAGGTTAGCGCGGGCGCCTTCTGGGTTAGCGTTACCGGCACCAAAGTAGTCAGCCAGCCGCTTGCCGGTGAACTTGCCGTTGATCATCCCGTCAAAAAGGATGCGGATAGCCGTGGCCATCTCCAGCGCGGCGGCGGGGTTATCGCCCAGGCCGTACTTCTTATAGTTGTCTTTGCCGGTGATCTGGGCCAAGGCGCGACCCCGGAACCGCCAGCCGTCATTAGGGCCGGTATTGCCCATGCGGCCGCCATAGACCTTGTTAGCCAAAGCCTGTGGGTTGCGGACATAAGGCTGGGCGCTCTGCTGGCTCAAGCGCCCGCCAAAAGGCGCGTGCCTCGCATACGCGAAGAACGTTGTTTTGTTCATGGGAATGTCCTTGGAGGTAAACCGCGAACGCGGCATTTTTTGAGGATTTTGCGGTCGAAGGGTTGTCGGTCGAACGAGCAAGGGGCATTACCGCCTGACCTCTCCCCAAGACAAAGGTAATTCAGCAAATGCTAGTAAGATGGTCCGGCTTCGGAATGGTTTCGGTTTTTGTATTAATCGCAGGGATGCTTGGAGCGACTTTCCTGTTGCGGCCCTATTTCATGCAGAGCATGGCTCTTCATCCAGCCGCATACGTCGCCAATAGTATCGGTCTAATCGTCGGCGCTGCTGCAAACCTTTTGCTGGTCGCAGTCTTCAGAAAGATTTCCGCCGAAACGTATCACAGCTTCATGCGAATTAGCATGATTGGTTGGTCTGTCATCGGCGCCGTCGG
>Ga0182748_1000437_pt1 | contig 44913 bp, 40 predicted proteins | sample eDN3rd37CKraftOP_FD_128877 | JGI IMG/M metagenome (GOLD analysis project Ga0182748, IMG submission 128877) | Enriched Organic Plus compost microbial communities from Emeryville, California, USA - eDNA 3rd pass 37_C Kraft OP (version 2) (version 2) ... | reverse complement strand
CTTCACCGATTTTTTCAAGGAGGATTTGGGCTTCATCTTCGTTCCTTCGTCACTACGACGAAGCCCAAATCCTCCTTAATTCACAACCTCAAATCTGTGCCATTGGCGCTGACGCCGGACACATCCAATGCGTCCCGTGTTCGTCGATGGAGGCGAGGTTGAAGGCCTGAAGGCCGGAGATCTTGCCGCGGATGGCGACAGGCGCCGAACCGATTTCGATGCCGTTTCGCAACACCACGGCGCGCTGGTCCGCCGCGCTGACGATTATGGAGATCGGCCCTGTGAGTGCTTTCTCTGGCTGCCAGACCGTCAAAAAGGCATTCCCGAACGACGAGCGCCGGGCCGTATCCTGCAGGATACGGGGAGCTGGGGCAAAGCGCGGAATCTCGCTTGCCTGCGTGATGATGACCGTCAGGCCAAGCTGCGTGACATCATAGAGGTGCTCGGCGAACGTCAGGGGAAACCGGATGCATCCGTGCGAGGCGGGATAGCCCGGAAGATTGCCGGCGTGCATGGCAATCCCGTCCCAGGTGAGGCGCTGCATGTAGGGCATCGGCGCGTCATTGTAGAGGTTCGATCTGTGCGCGACTTTCTTTTGGAGGATGGTGAAAACCCCGGTGGGCGTTTCGTGGCCGGCTGCGCCGGTGGAAACGGTCGAGATGCCGATCAGGACGCCGTTGCGATAGACATAGGCCCGCTGCCTGGCGAGGCTGACGATGATGACCACCGGACCATCGGGAGCCGTTTCGGGCGCCCACAGGAACTCTCCTGGCCGTAACGCTTCCACGCTCGCCGCGATCGATCCTGGATCAAGCGCCATAGCGCGGATCGGAGCGGCGGTCAGGCAGAGCGCGGCAGTCATGGTGCCGGCAAGAAGCGTTCGGCGCGAGAAGCGTGTCGATGGTGCGTGGGATGCGCCGGCCGTTGCCACGGCAGTGAGCGTCGGGGTTCGCAATATGATGTCTGGTGTTGTGATCTTATCCATCCTCTTCTGATCAGGCCATAATATCGGTCTGCTTCGCGACGGCCAGCGAATCCTTGCCGAAGAACATTTCTGTCCGTCCTGCAAATACACGGCGACACGTTCCTTGGTTGGCGGACCACTGCTGCTATGTTGCGTCGATATGACCCCGCGAACGATTCTGTTTCCAACCGATTTTAGCGGTCGCTGCGACCGAGCCCGCGACCGCGCGATACAGCTGGCGAGCGAGTGGCGCGCACATCTGGTTCTTCTCCATGTTCAGAGGGATCCCGATCCCGCAGACATGCTCGACGGACTGCAGGCTGCCGAGAGTCGCCTTCATGCCCGCTTGCGGGCGGAGGTGGCGGACCCGGATATTCCGGTCGAGACACGCCTCGCCACCGGCGCCGTCTCGCAGGCGGTGCTGGAAGCGTCAACCGCATGCGGGGCGGATCTCATCGTGACCGGCATCTCGCGCCATGACGATATCGGGGATTTCCTGATCGGCACGACCGTGGAGCGCATGATACGCCATGCTCATGCGCCGGTGCTTATCGTGAAGGAAAAGACTCAGCACCACTATCGCCGGGTCTTGGTCGCAACCGATTTCTCCGGCTGCTCGGCCCAGGCGCTTCGCACGGCCATGGCCGCATTCCCCGCTGCCGAGATCACTCTCGTTCACGCCTATCACGTGCCGCTGGAGGCACTTCGGGGCCGGGAAGGGCCGGCAGCTGCGCTGCAGGCCAGGATAGCCTATGATCTGGATGCCTTTCTGGACAGGACCGATCTGCCCGCCGACGCACGCGACAGGCTGGATATCAATGTCGACTATGGCGAGGTTTGCGAGGTTGTCTGCAATCATGTGAAGCTGAGCGAAACCGACCTGGCCGTGATCGGAACGCACGGTCGATCGGCCCTGACGGTGGCGGTGCTCGGCAGCACGGCGCGGGCGCTGCTCAGCCGTCTCGATTGCGATGTCCTGCTCGTGCGCCAGCAGCCGCAGGCGGATGCTGCCGTCTGATCCGGATCGTCATCCTTGCCTGCCTGGGCTTCGTCGCGGCGTCGATGCTCGCGACCTGGGTCTACGGCCTGTTCGCCAGTCGCGCGCAGGGGGAGCCTTCCTACGCACTGTCGATCGAACGCGGCCGGACGCCGCTCGATCAGCGTATTGGCGCCACGACGGATGCGCACCCCGGTGAGAGCGGCCTGCTTTTGCTGGACGAGAATCTCGACGCCTTCGCGGCACGTGGATTGTCGGCGCGCAAGGTCGAGCGCTCGCTCGATCTGATGTATTACATCTGGCACGACGATCTGACCGGCCGCCTTCTTCTGGCCGAGGCCCTGTCCGCGGCCGATCGCGGCGTCAGGGTGCGGATCCTGATCGACGACATCGGCACCAGCCATACATCTGATGCGATGATCGCCATGGCGCATCATCCGCATATCGAGATCCGTATCTTCAACCCGACCCGGGCGCGGCAGGGCGGCTTGCGGCGCGGCATCGAAATGATGCTGCGCGCCTTCAGCGTGACCCGGCGCATGCACAACAAGGCCTGGATCGCTGATGGCCGCGTCGCCATCCTTGGCGGGCGCAATATCGGCGACGCCTATTTCGATGCCGCGACGCAAACCAATTTCCGCGACATGGACGTGCTGGTGATGGGGCCAGCCGTCGCCCAGACGGAGAAGATCTTCGACGATTACTGGAACAGCGGCCTGGCGTTGCCGGTCGATAGGCTTTCGCCCTTGAAAGATCCTGGCGTGGCGCTGACGCGGATCGCCGCCGAATTGAGCAACGCTGCCAATGAGGCTGCCGCGCGCCCCTATCTGGAGCGCATCGCCAAACGGCTCTCGCTTCTCGATCCCGAGACCACGCGGCCCGACTGGACTCGCGCCGCCCGCGTGATCGCCGATCCGCCGCGCAAAGTGCTGGGCAAGGAGGGCAAGAACTGGCTGATGCACGACCTGCTGCCGGTCTTCGATGCGGCGCGGGAAAGGCTTGAAATCACTTCGCCCTATTTCATCCCCGGCGAGGAAGGCACGGCGGCGCTCGCCGCGATTGCGGCAAAGGGGGTTTCGGTCTCGGTCCTGACCAATTCTCTTGCGGCAACCGATGTCGCCGCGGTCCATGGCGGTTATGCGCGCTACCGTGTTCCGCTGCTCGAGGCAGGGATCAAGCTCTGGGAATTGCGGCCCGAGCATCAGGAGCGGGACTTTTCCCTGCGAGGATCGAGCTGGGCAAGCCTGCACACCAAGGCTTTCACTGCCGACGGGCATATGGGGTTCATCGGCTCGATGAACCTGGATCCTCGTTCGGCTTCCCTCAACACGGAAATGGGCGTCCTCTTCGAGTCCGAGGCCCTGGCCCGGAAGATGGCTGCCATCTGGCAGCGCGATACCGCGCCCTCCCGCAGCTATGAGGTCTGTCTGACGTCGGATGGCGACGTGGAATGGGCCGGGAGCCGGAACGGCGTGCCCGTCCGATACGACCGGGAACCGGAAGCCTCGTTCTGGCGCAGACTAACCGCACAGGCCATTGGCCTTCTGCCGCTGGAATCGCAGCTTTGACCCAAGCAGGCTTTCGGCGCCGTCTTCAATTTTGCGTGTTGCCGACGAATGGACCGTCTGCGACGGGGACCTGTTTCCTTGAGATCATGCGCTTGAGCGCGGATCGTTGTCGGAGCGCAGAAATCTGCTCCAGTCGATCTGGGCGAGCGCAGCAAGCAGGATGATCATGCCGATCTGCATCGCGATGCCCCACGGACTGGTGAGGCGCTCGGTAAAGACGTCACCCAGGCTCGATTTGCGGATCACGCCTGCTGTCGCGGCATAGATCGAATAGGAGACGAGACGCCCGACGAAAAACGCTGCTGTGAACTTCCCCAGCCTGATACCCGCAAGGCCGGCCGCTTCGAACAGTTGCGCCGAGGGAAGCGGAGAGAGAGCGAACAGTGCGAGCCCGAAAATCGCGCTTTTCGGTCGGTCCTCGACGACTTTTTTCGCTGCTTCGAGGTTGCGCTTTTGTTTCGCGGGCAAATAGTCCTTGAGAAATCGAAAGCCCCAGGCAAGCAGCAAACGTCCAAGAGCGGCCGCGAGCGCGCCAATGAACACGATCAAGGCGACAGGCAGATCGGTCGTCAGGCCATAGAGAACGATGATCGACCATGTCGGGGGACCGAACGCGGGCAACAGGTTGATACCAAGGACGATCAGGAAGAGAATCAGGCACGCGGTCATTTCGCCTTCGGCGTTATCGCATTTGCGCAGGGTCAGCGAGCCGGATGGGAGAGATGTCTTTCAGCCTGTCAATCCATGCGTCTACTTCTCGACGCGCGTCCAGATCTGCGACCGGCACCCGATGCGCCCGACGAGGCAGCCGTTCGCCTCGAGCCTGTTGCTGTCGAGTACCGTGACGCGCCCGGTGAAGGTCCGGCCGATATCGGGCACGAAAACGCGGCCGCGCCACACGCCGGGCTGCTCCTGCTCGAAATCACGAAACAGCTGTGCGCCCACCAGAGGATCCGGGCTGCCCTTGCGCGCATCGGCTTTCGCCTTGTCGTTAGCCCAGACGACGACACCGCACATCCTGTCGTCGCACGGTTGCGCGCGGATATGCACACTGTTTGCAGGGTTGCGCCAGATAGTCCCGGAAATGCTCGATGCCGGAGCATTTCCGACCGTTGCCGCCAGGATGAGCAAGACCGAAAGCGGTTTGTATCCTCCGATCATCCTGGCGTTTCCTTTGTTGTTCGGGGCAGGGCACCCTTGCCGCACTAAGTCTATAGCTTACCGATGCGGCGCAGACCCATGGCGAGGATGATGAGGAAGGTTCCTCGCAGCAGGAAGCTCAGGCCGACCGCCAATGCCAGGAAGGCAAGTCCGGTCGCGGGATCGCTGAACAGGAGGAGACCGCCCAGAACAGTGTCGAGAACGCCGAGTAGCAGGCGCCAGCCCCGGTCATGCGCAGACTGGAATGCGCCGACGATTTCGAAAACGCCGATGATGAGCAACCAGGCGCCGATCAGCGCGACGAGCGTCAAGGCCCCGGCGAAGGGATTGAAGAAAGTGATGGCGGCCGCGACGAGGCTCAGCACGCCGAGGAGGATCTCGATCCAGCGTGCGCGCCGGGAGAGCGAGGACAACCCGGCCGCGATAGCCAGTATTCCGTATATGAGGAGCGCCACGGCAAGGAAAACACCTGTCGCGAAGCCCGTCGCGATTGGGTTGAGGAGCGCAAAAACGCCGATCAGGATCACGAGCAGCCCATAAGCCAGGACCCAGCCCCAACTGGTCTCCAATGCCGGGTCGGCCATACCATAGGGGCTGGAATAGCGCCTCGATTGTGACGGCATGTGAAGGGCTCCTTCTTGGTGACTCGGAACTTTTGCTGTGAGCGTGTCGACTATTGCCAGAGTGCAACCTCAAGTCGAGCAGGAAGCGCTGATGTCGCAGGAGGCGTCGCTCAAGTGCGTGATGTGCATGAAGGCGGGTTTCAACGCACCAGTGCCACGCCCAGACGAAAACGGGTCGTATGGCGATCATAGTCGAGCAGATTCTCGCCATAGCCGATGAAGCTCTGGCCGAAGAGATAGAAGTCGGGTCCCCCACCCAATAGCCGCGAGAGCGGATAGGAAAGATCGGCGGCGAGTGCGCCTTTGCCGCTGGAGACGCTGAACCGCGTGGATGTCGTAAGGCGTAGGCCGTCATCTTTCCCGACTTCCAGGAAGAGCGAGCTATTGCCCCTGTAGCGGCGGATATCGGGATTGTCGGATTTGTCGCCGACAAGGAGGGAGAAGCGCGGAGCTACCGACAGGCGATAGCCGCCGCCCAGTGGGAAGGCGGCCATCGGCGCCACATAGAGCGTGTTGAGGCTGCGGGAATCGAGACCGGAGCGACCGTTGGATTCATGGCGAAAGCCGCCCTGTGCGCTCAGCGAGATGCCGCGTGTCAACGTAGCTGAAGGGGTCAGGTAGAAGAGTTCCGGCTGATAGTCGATGTTACGAAACGGCGAGGAATCCGCGCCAAGATCCCAGAACATGCGCTGGGTATAGGCAAAATGCAGTCCGTCGCGCCAGGAAAGTGGCAAGCCCTGGGCGCGTCTCGTTCCGAAAATCTGATATTTGAAGCTGATCTGGATGCGTGCGGCGCTGTCGGTGCTCGGACCATAGACAGCATAGATCGGTTCATAGGCCGACAGGTTGGCGAAAAAGGCGTTGCCCGCCGACCGGTCCGAGGGAGGCGGCACAGCCTTGTTTTCCAACCCCGGCGCGTTGGGAGGCCCGGATTGCGCGGAGGTGTTCGTGGCTATTTGCGCCCCTCGGTCCGCGGGCCGCAATGCCAGCGTGATCTGCCGCGTGCCCCATGCGGGAACGGAGATCGCGGCGCCTTCCAGCGACAGATTGGTCCTCCGCGCAAGCCGGTAGGTCGCGCGCGTGAAACCGCCAGGTGGAATGATCGGGTTTGGAGGCGTCGTCGCCATGCGCTCCAGCCAGACGGTGCGAGAGACGCCGCTCTGCTCCACCTGCGCTTCGATGCGGTCCGGAAGGGCCATGCCCTGCGGATCGCCGCTGTCATTGAGCAGGCGCAGATCGACCAGAACGGCGCCGGTTTCGTCCTCCTGCCCGGCATCGCTGATCAGGATTTCGACGGGCGATGCGGCATGAGCCGCGGCAGGGGTGGCAAGCGCGATGGCGGCAAGGCTTATCGCGCGCCTCATGATGGATTCTCCCCCAGCACATGCAAGGTGTGGAGCGCGATCATCCGTTCCTCGTCGGTGGGAATGACGCGCACCGCGACATGGCTGCCGGGCGTGCTGACAAGCGGGGCGCCGGCAGCGTTCGCCTGTTCGTCGAGTTCCACGCCCAGCCATGCGAGGCGTGCGCAGATACGCTGGCGCATCGCGGCGTCGTTCTCTCCGATCCCGGCGGTGAAGACGATGCCGTCCAGCCCGCCCATCGACGAGGCGAGCGCGGCCGTCTCGCGCGCGGCGCGCCAGGCGAACAGCGCCATCGCCTCTTCCGCTTCCGGCGCATCGCTGGCCGCGAGCGCCCGCATGTCGCTCGACAGGCCGGACACGCCGAGCAGGCCGGACTGCCGGTAAAGCATGTCCTCCACATCGGCCGCGCTCATGCCCATGCGGAGCTGAAAGTGCAGGATCACGCCGGGATCGATAGTGCCGCAGCGCGTGCCCATCACCAGGCCGTCGAGCGCAGTGAAGCCCATGGTCGTATCGACGCTCCTGCAGTCCCGCATGGCGCAGAGGCTGGCCCCGTTGCCCAGGTGCGCCGCGACCACGCGGCCCGCGGCCAGCGCCGGGTCGATCTCCGCGAGACGCATTGCGACATATTCATAGGACAGGCCGTGAAAGCCGTAGCGGCGGATGCCCTGATCGTGGAACTTGCGCGGGATGGCCAGGCGCGAGGCGACGTCCGGCTTGTCGTGGTGGAAGGCCGTATCGAAGCAGGCGACCTGCGGCAGGTCGGGTTTCAGCTTCGCGATCGCGCGGATCGCCGCGAGGTTGTGCGGCTGATGCAGCGGGGCGAGGGGGCACAGCGTTTCCAGCCTGTCCAGCAGGTCGGCATCGACCAGGCGGGGCGTGACGAAGTCCAGGCCGCCATGCACCACGCGATGGCCGATGGCGATCACGTCCCGCCCTTCCAGCGGATGATCTCCCGCCCAGGCGAAGAGGTCCGCCAGGAGATCCGCATGGCTGAGCGCAGCGCCGTCCGGCCAGTCCCGCTCGATGAGGATTTCTCCCGTCGCGGAGCGGGCCCGCAGGCTGGGCGCGATGCCGATCTTCTCGATCTTGCCGCCTGCCGAGAGCGTCAGCCCGTCCCGGCCATCGAGCGTGAACAGCGAGAACTTGATGCTGGACGAACCGGAGTTGATCGCGACGACGGCTTTCATGCGCTCGCCGTCCCCGGCAGGCCGGGCGCGGCCTTGGTGGCGGCGCGCGCCATCAGCACCGCGACCGCGCAGGAGGCGAGGCGGGTGCGCAGGCTGTCGGCCCGGCTGGCGAGGATGATCGGCACGCGCGCGCCCAGCACGATGCCTGCCGCGTCCGCACCGCCCAGGAAGGTGAGTTGCTTGGCCAGCATGTTGCCAGCCTCCAGGTTTGGCACGACGAGAATTTCCGCTTTGCCCGCCACCGGCGAGACGATGCCTTTCTCCTTCGCGGCGGCTTCGCTGATCGCATTGTCGAAAGCCAGGGGTCCGTCCAGCACGCCGCCCGTGATCTGACCGCGATCGGCCATCTTGCACAGGGCAGCGGCGTCGAGTGTGGATTGCATCGCGGGATTGACAGTCTCCACGGCGGAAAGGATCGCCACTTTCGGTTCCGCGATGCCGATGACATGGGCAAGGTCGATGGCGTTGCGGATGATGTCCGCCTTCTCCTCGAGTGTCGGCGCGATGTTGATCGCGGCATCCGTGATGATGAGCGGTGTCGGATGGTTCTGGACGTCCATGACATAGGCATGGCTGATCCGGCGCTCGGTTCGCAGGCCCGTGGCGGAGCGCACGATGGCGCCCATCAATTCGTCGGTATGGAGCGAGCCTTTCATCAACAGCTTCGCTTCGCCGCCGCGCACCAGGTCCACGGCCTTTGCCGCCGCTTCGTGGCTATGGGCGGCGGATACGATGCGGAAAGGCGAAATGTCCTTGCCGGCGTCTTCGGCCGCCTTGCGGATCTTCGCTTCCGGCCCGACCAGGATCGGCATGATGAGATTGGCTTCGGCGGCTTCAATCGCGGCCAGCATGGCGGCCGCGCTGCAGGGATGAGCCACCGCCGTCGGTTCCGGCACGCCATTGGCGGTCATCTCGATCAGCTTGCGGTAGCCGTCATGGTCGCGCAGGCTGACCTCCGGCAGCGCCGCACGGGGGCGGCGGACCTTCTCGGCCGGCGCCTTGACTTCGGCCTGGCCGCTGATGACTTCCTCGCCGTCCTGGTTGACGCAGCGGCAATCGAACAGGATATCATGGTGCGCGCGTTTTTCCGCCACCGTCACCGACGCCGTGATCGTGTCGCCAAGGCCTACCGGCCGCGTGAACTGCAGCGACTGGCTGAGATAGATCGCGCCGGGGCCGGGCAGTTCGGTGCCCAGCACGGCGGAGATGAGACCGCCGCCCCATAGTCCGTGCGCGATGACGCGGCGGAACATGTCGGTCGCGGCATAGTCGGCGTCCATATGCGCCGGGTTCACGTCGCCGGACACGAGCGCGAAAAGCTGGATGTCCTCTTCGGTCAGCGTGCGCGAGATACTGGCGGTATCGCCCACTTTTATCTCGTCGAAGGTGCGGTTCTCGATCATGGTTCCGTCAGTCATTGCTCAATGCTCCAGCACATAATGGCCGGGAGCATCGGCGATCGCCGCATAGCCCTTGTCCGCTGCGCCCATGGGCGGCGGCGCACCAGGTTCTCCCGAACGCGCGGCCAGCCATTCTCCCCACGCCGTCCACCATGAGCCTTGCTTTTGCTCGGCGCGGCTTGCCCATTCTTCGGGATCGTAGGAGGTGCCGTCGACCTCGCGGGTCAACACGCGGTAGCGGCGGCCCTTGTGGCCCGGTTCCGAAACGATGCCGGCATTGTGCCCGCCGCTGGTCAGGACGAAAGTGATCTCGGCCCCGGTCAGCAGGTGGATCTTGTGGACGGAATGCCATGGCGCGACATGATCGCGCTCGGTTCCGACCACGAACAGCGGTTTGCGGATGGAGGCAAGGTTGATGGTTCGCCCATCCACCCGGTATTTTCCTTCGGCCAGGTCGTCGTCGAGGAACAGGCGGCGCAGATACTGGCTGTGCATGGCATAGGGCATCCGTGTGCCGTCGGCGTTCCAGGCCATGAGGTCGTTCATCGGTTCGCGCTCGCCCATCAGGTAGGTGGCGAGCACACGCGACCAGACCAGATCGTTGGAACGCAGGATCTGGAAGGCGCCGCCCATCTGGCTGCTGTCCAGATAGCCCCGGCTCCACATCATGTTCTCCAGCAGGTTGAGCTGGCCTTCGTCGATAAACAGGCCCAATTCCCCCGGCTCGCTGAATTCCGTCTGTGCGGCCAGCAGTGTGACGCTGGCGAGCCTGTCATCTCCGTCGCGCGCCATGGCCGCGGCCGCGATCGAGAGCAGCGTGCCGCCCAGGCAATAGCCCATGGCATGGATGCCCGTCGCGCCGGTGATCGCCGTCACCGCATCGAGCGCCGCCATCGGTCCGAGGTGCCGGTAGGCGTCCATGTCGAGGTCACGGTCGGCACTGCCGGGATTGTGCCACGAAATCATGAACACGGTGAAGCCTTGCGCCGTCAGCCAGCGGACCAGCGAGTTCTCGGGCGACAGGTCGAGAATATAGTATTTCATGATCCACGCGGGCACGATCAGGATTGGCTCGGGCCGCACGGTGTCCGTGGTCGGTTCATACTGGATCAGTTCGATCAGCTTGTTGCGGTAGACGACCTTGCCTTTGGCCGTGGCGACGTTTTCGCCCACGCGAAAGGCTTCGGCGCCGACCGGCGGCAGGCCGCGCGCCATGTGCTGCATGTCCTCGACCAGGTGCCGGAAGCCGTCGACCAGGCATTGGCCACCTGTTTCCGCGATCTTGTGTTGGAGAACGGGATTGGTGGCGAGAAAGTTGGTCGGCGCGAGCATGTCCAGCATCTGCCGTGCGGCGAATTCCACCATGTCTTCATGATGTTTCGAGACACCGCCAATGCCTGTCGTCGCGGCGTGCCACCATTGCTGGTTGAGCAGGAAGGCCTGAGCGACGAGATTGAAAGGTAATTCTTTCCAGGCGGGATCGGCGAAGCGCCGGTCCTGCGGCAATGGTTCGATGGCCGGTTCGGCCTCGCTGTCTTCCATGCGGCGCTGCAGATAGTCGAAAAGCCGGGCATGCTTGCGGATGGCCTTGGCGCCAAGCTGCATTTGTTTGCCCGGCGACGTGGCGAGATGAATCCCCCAATCGGCCATGGCAAGCAGGAGCGTGGCCGGCGAAAGGCCGAAAGTCGTCTGCGCGATGGCCGCCGATGCCGTGCGGTCGAGCGTTTCGCTGATTCCGTCCAGCGGATCGTCGGAAGGCGGAGGGGACGTGGCCATGACTATATACTCCGAGTTCCGCTGGAAGGTGCCTCGTCTCTCCGACAGGATTCCACAGCAGATGTTTGGGCCGCCCCTCCCGGTTCTTCTTATGCCGAACGGTACTGCATAGGTAAGATAGAATGCAAGCCGCACGGAGCTTGGTTGCGACCGGACGGCTGTCTGACGGCCAGTCGCAACCGCGGGCGCGGGGATATTCGGCCATGGCCTGCTGGAGAAAAAGGAGCCTCAATCATTGAGCGTAAAGCCACTAGGTATAGTTCACGATGGCGATGCATTGCCTGGAGATACAGTGTACGGCGGTCGTCATCCCGGGCAATTTTGCGGGAAATTGAAGGAGAATGGATGATCCGCGAGATCGCCATGATGGCAGCGGTTGCGCTGGTGCTGGCCGGCCGGGATGGAGACGCGTACTGACCCGGCTTTTGAGGGACCTTGGCGGAAATCTCGGGCATGATGCCCAACTCGTATCGCCGGCCGCGCGTTCGGAGAGCGAGCCGCTTGCGCCCGCGTCAATCGGACCGGTCGCAGTCGAGCGCGCGCCGACGGTTCTTTCGATCGCCGGGATCGAGAAGTCCTTTGGCAAGCGGAAGGTGCTTGACGATGTCGCGCTCGAAGTGCGGGCAGGCGAAATCGTGGGGCTTCTGGGGCCAAACGGGGCCGGCAAGACGCTCTGCTTCTATGCGATTGCCGGCCTGATGAGCGTGGATGCCGGCAGGATCGAGATTGGCGGTCAGGATGTCACCGCGCTTCCCATGGATCGAAGAGCGAAGCTGGGCCTCGGCTATCTTCCCCAGGAAGGATCGATCTTCCGCGGCATGACGGCTGCGGAGAATATCGCGGCCGTGCTCGAACTGCATATCGCCGATCGCGATGTAGCTGCCGCGCGGCTCGATGAACTTCTTGCCGAGTTCAATATCGCCCACATTCGCGACGTTCCCGCACAGCGGTTGTCCGGCGGGGAACGCAGGCGCTGCGAGATCGCCAGGGCCATGGCGGCAGCGCCCTCGGTCATCCTGCTCGATGAACCGTTCGCGGGCATCGATCCCATGTCGATCGCCGACGTCAAGGCGATGGTGCGAAAGCTCAAGCGAGAAGGCGTGGCGATCCTTCTGACCGACCACAATGTGCATGAGATGCTCGAACTGGTCGAGCGGGCCTATATCATCGATCAGGGCAGGATGCTGTTCGAGGGCGGCCCAGAAGCGGTACTCGACAACCCCGAAGTCCGGCATCGCTATCTTGGCGAGGGCTTCAGGATGTGAGGCGGTTACCGCGCCCTTCGTTCAGGAACGGAATGGCCTTTGCCATGAGGTCGAGCGCTCGCTCGATATAGGCAGCCTTTGTCCGGGTGGTGTTGTGCAGATCATGGCGCTGCAGGATGCGCTGGCGCGGCACGGTGACCAGCGCGTCGAAGAGAAAAGCAGCGAGGAACGGAAGATCGCCTGCTTCCTCGCTGTTCGGTTCGCTCGCCTCGGCAAGGATCGTCTGCATCAGATCGATGCCGAACTGGGTGCCGATCGCGGGCTGTGCCCGCATCATGCCCGGATTGTGGTTTGCCAGCCAGATGATGAGCGCTTCGATGCCCACGACATCGCCTTGAAGCGACAGGTCGAGCATCCTGCGAGCGATATAGGCGATTTTTTTGCGGGTGCTTCCTCGAGGGACCGATGCCGCGATCGGATCGAGATAGCGGGCAAGGCTGTGTTCCATGGCGGCGACGAGCAGGGCGAGCTTTGAGCCGAAGCGGGAATAGAGCGTTCGCTTCGATGTCTGTGCGGCGGCGGCGATAGCTTCCATACTCGTACCCTCGACGCCGCCGGCGATGAATTGGGCAAGCGCCGTCTCGAGGATATGATGTCCAAGCCGGGCTGCGACCTCCTGTGGCGGCCTTCCTCCCCTGGGATCGCGGGCAGGCAGACGCGAGCCGGTTCCCGATGCGGCGCCGTCATCTTTCATGAATCGCTCGCGGCCCATCGCTGCTTCATTCCAGCTTTCGCGCTTGATCGGCAAGTGATACCGGGCAATATCAAAACCACTAAGTGTAGATACTAATAGTCCGGAGAGGTGCTTGCCCATAGGCGTACCGCCTGTTTGAACCAGAATGGAACCGGACTAGATGGCTCGCAGCGCTCATATTACTGGCCGTTTATGCGGGTTCCGGGCCGTCATGGCGGCGATGATCGTGCCATCTTTCCTGTCCGGCTGTTCCTTCGCGCCGCCCAATGTCCGGCCGGCCCAGCCGGTGCCGCAGGACTATCCCGCGCCAGCCGCGCTGGGCGCGTCCATCGCGCGGATCGGTTGGCATGATTTCTTCCGGGAAGAGCATCTGCGTGTGCTGATCGCGGCCGCGCTGGAGAACAACCGCGATATCCGTATCGCCGCGGCCCGCGTCGATCAGGCGCGCGCGGCCTGGCGTATCGAGGGATCGGCGCTCTATCCCGAACTCAACGCCGTCGGCACCGGCACGCGGGGTCGTTCCATCATCAGCCTGCCGGGCGCAGGCACGCAGAGCTATGACATCAAGCAGGTCACCGCGCAGGTGAGCGCGAGCTGGGAAATCGATTTCTGGGGCCGTCTGCGCAACCTGAACGACGCCGCGCGCAATCGTTATCTGGCGACGGAAGAGGCGAAGCGCGCCGTTGCCACCGGCCTGATCGCGCAGGTCGCCAATGGCTATCTGCTGGAGCGCGAATATGAGGAACGCCTCGCGCTTGCCCGGCGGACGATCGTCACGCGCGAGGACTCACTGCGGATCATGCGCCGCCGCTATGAAGTCGGGTCCGGCTCGAAGCTCGAAATGACCCAGGCGCAGTTGCTGCTGGCGCAGGCGCAGGATGCGCTGCAAGCGCTTGAGCAGGACCGCGACGTGAACCGCAACGCGCTGGCGCTGCTGGTCGGGCGGCCCGTGGAGATCGTGCCTGGGCCCCTCGGTCTTGCCGAAACCGGACCGGATATCGCCCTTCCGCCGGGCTTGCCCTCCGACCTTCTGGTCAACCGGCCTGATATCGTGGCGGCGGAATATCAATTGCGGGCGGCCAACGCCGATATCGGCGCGGCGCGGGCGGCGTTCTTTCCCAATATCAGCCTGACGGGTGCCTTCGGCACGGCGAGTTCCGATCTCGACGGGCTGTTCGGCGACGGGAGCCGCGCGTGGAGCTTCACCCCGACGATCGCCCTGCCGCTGTTCAATGCGGGCCGCCTTTCCGGCAACCTCGATCTGGCGAAAGCGCGGCAGGTCGAAGCCGTGGCCAGCTATGAAAAGACCGTGCAGGGCGCGTTTCGTGATGTTTCCGACGCGCTGGTCCGGCGCCGGCAACTGGCGTTGCGGATCGACACCGCGCGCAGCTCGCTGGACGCCTTGCGCGAACGGGCTCGGCTGGCCGGGTTGCGGTTCGACAACGGGCGTTCGGCCTATTTGGAAGTGCTGGACGCGCAACGCGACCTTTTCGACACCGAACAGGCGCTGATCCAGTTGCGCCGCGCTCATCTGGCGAGCGGCATAGCCCTCTACGCGGCGCTTGGCGGGGGCTTTCCCGCCGAAGTCGTCCACGACAGCAACGATCAAGGCGGAGAACACAGGCGATGACGGCGTCCCGGAAGACATGGCTCATCAGGGGCGGCATCGCGGCGGCGCTCGTCGTTGTAGCTCTGCTCCTTTGGCAGGTGCTCAAGCCCGGCGATTTGCCCGAAGGCATCGTCGGCGGTAACGGCCGGATCGAAGCGGTTGAAATCGACGTTTCCGCCAAATCGCCCGGCCGCATCCGCGAAATCCTGGTCGACGAAGGCGCGTTCGTGCAGGCGGGGCAAGTCGTCGCCCATATGGATACGGACGTGCTGAGTGCCCAGAGGGCCGAAGCCGAAGCGCAACTGGCGCAGGCGCTGAACGGCATCCAGATCGCGACCAGCCAGGTCGCGCAGCAGCAGAGCAACCGGGCGGCGGCTCTCGCCGGCGTCCGCCAGCGTGAGGCGGAGCTGAACGCGGCGCGCAAGCGGCTGGCGCGATCGGAAACGCTGGCGCGAGAAGGTGCGACCGCCGTGCAGGAACGGGATGACGATCAGGCCCGCGTCGAAGGCGCGGCGGCGGCAGTGGAGGCCGCTCGCGCCCAACTCGCGGCCGTCGACGCGGCGATCACGACGGCGCGCAACCAGGTGATCGGCGCGCGTTCGCAGGTCGATGCCGTGCGCGCCACCATCCAGCGGATCGAGGCCGATATCCGCGACAGCGACCTCAAGGCGCCGACGGCCGGCCGCGTGCAATATCGCGTCGCCCAGCCGGGCGAAGTCGTGGGTGGCGGCGGGCGCGTGCTCAACCTGGTCAATCTGGGCGACGTCTACATGACCTTCTTCCTGCCGGAAACGGTCGCGGGCAAGGTGGCGCTGGGCAGCGATGTACGCATCGTGCTCGATGCGCTTCCGGATCGTGCGATCCCTGCGAAAGTCAGCTTCGTTGCCGATGTGGCCCAGTTCACGCCCAAGACGGTGGAGACGCAAAGCGAGCGCCAGAAACTGATGTTCCGCGTGAAGGCGCAGATCGATCGCAAGTTGCTCGATCGCTATATCACCCAGGTCAAGACCGGCCTTCCGGGCATGGCCTATGTGCGGATCGATCCGAAATCCGAATGGCCCGCGAAACTGACCGTCAACGTGCCGCAATGACGGAAGCTGTCGCCCGCGTTTCGGGCGTGAGCCTGCATTACGGCAAGGTGCTGGCGCTCGATGATGTGAATCTTGAAATCCCCGCCGGGCGCATGGTGGCGATGATCGGCCCGGACGGCGTCGGCAAGTCCAGCCTGTTTTCCCTGATCGCGGGCGCGCGAGCCATCCAGGAGGGCCGGGTCGAGGTGCTGGGCGGCGACATGGCCGAGGCCCGCCACCGCAACGCCGTGTGTCCGCGCATCGCCTATATGCCGCAGGGGCTGGGCAAGAACCTCTATCCTACGCTCTCCATCGACGAAAATCTCGAATTCTTCGGGCGGTTGTTCGGGCAGGACGCGGCCGAACGCGAGCGCCGCATTGCCGACCTCACCGAAAGCACGGGCCTCGCGCCGTTCCGCAAGCGCCCGGCGGGCAAGCTTTCGGGCGGCATGAAGCAGAAGCTCGGCTTGTGCTGCGCGCTCATCCACGATCCCGATTTCCTGCTGCTGGATGAGCCGACAACCGGCGTCGATCCCATGTCGCGCGCGCAATTCTGGGATCTGATCGACCGCATCCGCGCGAACCGCCCGCACATGAGCGTGCTGGTCGCCACGGCCTATATGGAAGAGGCCGAACGCTTCGACTGGCTAATCGCGATGGACGCGGGAAAGGTGCTGGCCACCGGCACCGCAGCCGACTTCTATGCACGCACCGGCGAACAGTCGCTGGAACAGGCGTTTATCTCGATGCTTCCCGAGGAGCGCCGCCGCGGGCACAAGCCGGTGGAGATTCCGCCGCGCAGCGACGGCGGCGAGGCCGAGATCGCCATCGAGGCGCAGGGGCTCACCATGCGTTTCGGTGATTTCACGGCAGTCGATCATGTCGATTTTCGCATCGAGCGCGGCGAGATCTTTGGATTCCTCGGCTCCAACGGCTGCGGCAAGTCGACCACCATGAAGATGCTGACCGGCCTGCTGAAAGCCAGCGAAGGCCAGGCCTGGCTGTTCGGCCGCGAGGTCGAGAATGACGACATGGCGACGCGCCGGCGCGTTGGCTATATGAGCCAGGCCTTCTCGCTCTACTCGGAACTGACGGTCCGGCAGAACCTCGAGCTGCATGCCCAGCTCTTCCATGTTCCCGCCGGGGAAGTGCCGGCCCGCGTGAGGGAAATGGCGCAGCGGTTCGGCCTGGATGGCATCATGGATGCGTTGCCCGGCGCCTTGCCGCTGGGCCAGCGCCAGCGGCTCAGCCTAGCCGTCGCCATGATCCACAAGCCGGAAATGCTGATCCTGGATGAACCGACGTCCGGCGTCGATCCGATCGCGCGGGACCAGTTCTGGCAGATGATGATCGACCTGTCCCGGCGCGACAAGGTGACGATCTTCATTTCCACGCACTTCATGAACGAAGCGGAGCGGTGCGACCGCATATCGCTGATGCATGCGGGCAAGGTGCTGGTCAGCGACACCCCCGCCGCCATTGTCGAGAACCGCGGCGCGGCGGACCTGGAAGAAGCGTTCATCGCCTATCTTCAGGATGCGAGCGGCGAGACGCCGACAGAAAAGAGGGACGATCCGGTTCCTGCGGGCGCGCCTGCCGCGGCCGATCAGGACATTTCGGCTGCACCGGCCCGCTCCCCATGGTTCATGCGGCGCCGGATGATGAGCTATGCCCGGCGCGAAGGGCTGGAATTGCGCCGCGATCCCATCCGCGCCACCCTGGCCCTGCTGGGCAGCGTCATCCTGATGTTCATCATGGGCTATGGCATCAGCATGGACGTGGAGGACTTGCCGTTCGCCGTGCTGGACCGCGACGGCACGACCACCAGCGAGAACTACGTCCTCAACCTGGCCGGATCGCGCTATTTCATCGAACGGCCGCCGATCACCGACTATAGCCAGTTGGACCGGCGGATGCGCTCGGGCGAACTGAGCGTGGCCCTGGAGATTCCGCCCAATTTCGCGCGCGACCTGCGCCGGGGCGTGCCGGTGCAGATCGGTGTATGGGTCGATGGCGCCATGCCGCAGCGGGCCGAGACCGTGCAAGGCTATGTCCAGGCCCTGCATGCCCACTGGCTCAGTGAAATGGCCGTGCAGGAAACAGGTGCGCGGCCATCGATGGGTCTCGTCAATATCGAGCTGCGCTATCGTTACAATCCGGACGTGAAAAGCCTTGTAGCCATCGCGCCGGCCGTGATTCCGATGATGCTGCTCTTGTTCCCGGCGATGCTGACGGCTTTGAGCGTGGTGCGGGAAAAGGAGCTGGGTTCCATCGTCAATTTCTACGTGACGCCGATCAGCAAGGTGGAATTCCTGCTGGGCAAGCAGCTTCCCTATGTCGCGCTCGCCATGCTGAACTATGTCTTGCTGGTGTTCCTCGCCGTCACGATGTTCGGTGTGCCGTTGACGGGCAGTTTCCTCGCGATGACGCTGGGCGCTCTCTTCTATACGCTGTCGGCGACGGCCATCGGCCTGCTGTTCTCCATCTTCATGCGCAGCCAGATTGCCGCGATGTTCGCCACCGCCATCGGCACGATCCTGCCCGCCGTGCAGTTTTCCGGCCTGATCAACCCGGTGTCCTCGCTCGAGGGGGCGGGCGCGGTGATCGGATCGATATATCCCGCGACCTGGTTCGTCACCATCTGCCGCGGCGTCTTTTCCAAGGGGCTGGGCTTCGCCGACCTCTGGCCTGACCTTCTCGTGCTGTTCGCGACGTTTCCCGTCATCCTGGCGCTGTGTGTCGCGTTGCTGCGTAAGCAGGAGAGCTGATATGCGCCACGCGGCCAACATCTACCGGCTCGGCATCAAGGAACTGCGCAGCCTGTGGCGCGATCCGATGATGCTGTTCCTGATCCTCTATTCGTTCTCGGTGGGGATCTACGTCGCGGCAACCGCCATGCCGGAAACGCTGCACAAGGCGCCTATCGCGATCGTCGATGAAGACCAGTCGCAGCTTTCCAGCCGGATAACCGGCGCCTTTTATCCGCCGCACTTCACGCCCCCTTCGATCGTGGGACTGAACGAAGTGGACAAGGGGCTGGATGCCGGGCGCTATACGTTCGCTCTCGACATCCCGCCCGATTTTCAGCGAGACGTACTTGCGGGACGCCAACCCGGCTTGCAGCTCAACGTTGACGCTACGCGGATGAGCCAGGCTTTCACGGGCGGCGGCTACATCCAGCAGATCGTGCAGGGCGAAGTTGCCGAATTCATGAAAGGCACGCGTGCGAGCACGCCGGTCCCGGTCGAGCTGGCGCTGCGCGTGCGGTTCAATCCTACGCTGGCGCAAAGCTGGTTCGGCGCGGTCATGGAAATCATCAACAGCGTCACCATGCTGTCGATCGTGCTGACGGGCGCGGCCCTGATCCGCGAGCGCGAGCACGGCACGATCGAACACCTGCTAGTGATGCCGGTGACGCCGTTCGAGATCATGGCCAGCAAGGTCTGGGCCATGGGGCTCGTTGTCCTGGTCGCCTGCGCTTTCGCGCTTTTCGTGATGGTGGAAGGGGTACTGTCCGTTCCCGTCGAAGGGTCGATCGCGCTGTTCCTCGCCGGAGCGGGGCTGCACCTGTTCGCCACGACCTCCATCGGCATCTTCATGGGGACGATCGCGCGCTCCATGCCGCAGTTCGGCTTGTTGCTGATGCTGGTGCTGCTGCCGTTGCAGATGCTGTCCGGCGGTTCGACGCCGCGCGAAAGCATGCCGGAGTTCGTCCAGACGGTCATGTTGGCCGCGCCCACCACCCATTTCGTGAAGATGGCGCAGGCCATCCTTTACCGGGGCGCGGGCTTTGACGTGGTCTGGCCCCAGTTCCTGGCTATCATTGCTATCGGCGCGATCTTCTTCGCCATTGCGTTGGCGCGGTTCCGGCGAACCATCGGCACGATGGCGTGAGGAGGCAGTCGAATGTCAGAACACCAAATTGCGTGGGACATCGTAACGATGCTTCAGACTAACGATTGCCGAACGGTTCCGCGCAGGTTTCGCAGGAGAATAATACCGGCGGCGGTGTCGCGGATCCTGAGCCAGGTTTTCGAAACAGCGAATCCACGATTGCCCTAGCAGCCTCACGCGTCAGCCATAGCGCTGGCTGACGGCTGTGAATGCCCCCTATCTCCCATAGGTATCACAACGGCTTCTTCTGGCACGTTTGCCGGTGCACGGCCAACACAACCCAAGGAGGATGCCATGTATGTCAATGCCAGAATGCGTGAGACACTCTCACGCTTCAATGCCGCTTCTTCAATGGAAGCGCTGCTCGCCGCCTTAGCTGATGCCGCCACGAAAATGGGCTTCCCCTATGTCGCGATGATCCAACATGGCGGCCTCCCACGCTTGGTCGAACGGGCGCTGGTTATTACCAACTATCCGGCGGAGTTCGTGCGTTTCTACACCGAGAGCCACGCGTACGTCATCGATCCAGTCTATGAGGTGAGCCAGTTGCTGGACCGCCCGTTCAGCTGGGACGAGATTCCCGGTTATGTCGATCTCACAGGCACACAATCAGCCCTGTTCGAAGAAGCGCGGCTGCATGGTCTCGTCCACGGTGTCACCGTGCCGCTCCACATACCGAGCGAATCCCATGCGTCTTGCACTTTCGCACGCGCGGAGCCGATCATGGCTTCGCCATCGCTACTGACGACGCTCCACATCGTCGCTGCCTTCGGGTTCAAGGCGGGCCTCAGACTACATCATGCCTCGCGCGGACATGACGTACCCAGGCTCACGCGCCGCGAAGCTCAATGCACGGCATTGGTCGCCGTCGGCAAGAGCGATTGGGAGATCAGCCAGATACTCGGTCTGAGCGAGACCTCGGTGCGCTATTTCGTCTCCCACGCAAAGCAGCGTTACGGCGTCTACAAGCGCTCAGAGCTTGTCGCCAGGGCGCTCATCGACGCGCAGATCCTTCGAAACGACCAAGGGATCATTGAGGCTGGACCCCGCCGCCCGCGCCACAGGGCGAAACGGCGCAGTCCTTGACAGTCCTGTCGGTGTCGCCGTGTTGCGCATCCCGTCAATTGGCCCGCGAATCGCCATGCCTAGGGCGGATAAGTGTATTGACCTACGGTCGCACGATCCAGTTTGCCGAGCTCTGATAATGCCAAGCAAGGCTTAGCCAATTTCGAAATTAATAAACTCGACAGTAGTTTCCCAATCTGTCAAAATGCATAGCATGGCTTCGCAAACATTAGGAAAATTAAACCGGCTGCAACGGGATCTCCCAGAGAGCCTGCTGGTCGACGCGGCATGGATGGAAGCCCATGGTTACTCATCATCGCTGCGGAGCCAATATGTTCGCGCGGGATGGCTCGATAGCCCGACCCGGCGCGTCTATCGCCGCTCGCGTGGACCGCTCACCTGGGAACAGGCCGTTATCTCACTGCAATCCCTGTTGGACCTGCCTTTGACAGTTGGCGGGCGCACAGCGCTCGAACAGCAGGGCTACGCTCATTATCTCTCCATAACGGTGCGCGAAGTCCATCTCTATGGGCCAAGCCGGCCGCCGACATGGCTCGACAGCCTGCCACTCGATGTCTCGTTCCGCTGGCATAACAGCCTCCGGCTGTTTCCAGTCGACGGCGAGATTCCTCCCGAGCCTGCGCCCCGGATGTCCAGCACCGCCGGCACGACCTTGCCGATCCGCTGTTCGAGCAAGGAACGCGCCGTTCTCGAACTGCTCGATGAGCTTCCCCATGAGAGCTTCCATCAGGTCGACATGCTGATGGAAGGAATGAGCGACCTCAGCCCACGTCGCCTTCAGACACTTCTTGAGGCGTGCGCGAGCGTAAAAGTGAAGCGTCTCTTCCTCTTCTTCGCGGATCGCCATGGCCATGCCTGGCGTTCGAAGCTCGATGTTTCCCGCCTGGATCTCGGATCGGGCAAACGCGTCCTGGTCAAAGGAGGGAAGCTCGACCGGCGCTACAACATCACCGTGCCCTCCGACCTGGCGGGAGAATAGCTGTATGGCGTTTCTCGACGGCTACCGGAGACAGGTCGCTCTTCTTCTGCGTGTTATGCCTCACGTCGCGAAGGAGGATATCTTCGCGCTGAAAGGCGGAACAGCGATCAATCTGTTCGTGCGTGACCTGCCGCGACTTTCGGTGGACATCGACCTCACCTATCTGCCGATCGAGGACCGCGCGACCTCGCTCGCCACGATCGATGCGGCGATGCTGCGGATCAAGGAACGCATCGAGGAAGGACTGGTCGGAGCCAGGATTCATGCGTCGCGTTCCGCTGACGAAAAAATCGTCACCAAGCTCATCGTTCGTGCGGATGATGTGCAGATCAAGATCGAGGTCACGCCAGTGTTGCGCGGGACGGTCTATGATCCCGTCGTTATGGGTGTCGTTCCCGCAGTCGAGGACGCCTTTGGTTTTGCTGAGATTCAGGTGGTGTCCTTCGCCGATCTCTATGCGGGAAAAATCGTGGCGGCGCTCGACCGGCAGCACCCTCGCGACCTCTTCGACGTCCGCGACTTGCTGGCGAACGAAGGCGTCACAGACGATTTGCGACGTGCATTTCTCGTCTACCTCGCCAGCCATAATCGCCCGATGGCCGAGGTTCTCGCTCCCGCCCGTAAACCGCTCGCCGAGGAGTTCGAGCGCGGTTTCGTCGGAATGACTCACCAGCCGATCACTCTGGCGGAACTGGAATCAGCGCGTGAAGACATCATCGCGCGCATGGTTGCCGGGATGCCTGACACTCATCGGCAATTCCTTGTCGGCTTCAAGCGTGGTGAACCGGACTGGGCGCTTGCGGGCATTGATGAGGCGAGGCGACTGCCCGCGGTCTTGTGGAAGCAACGTAACCTGGACCGGTTGGACCCTGGCAAGAGGCAGGAGCTTGTTGCCGCGTTGGAGAAGCAATTGCTGCCGGGATAGGTCAGGCGCCCCTCCGACGCCTGCAGGTCAGCCTGTTTGCGGCGAGCAGCGCGGAAGGGTGGTGGTTAGGTGAAGTGCGGGAGCAGCGAGGAAAGGGTGGAGGTGATGGGAGAGGGAGCCGCTCGCGTTTGGGACCAGCAGGTACATTGAAGGCTTACGGTTCGACATGGATTTTGGCGGAATGGCCGGGCAATGTCTTTCCGCTAGCGCTGCCTATATTCTTGGTGATGCAGGCGCGCGAACATAGCGCACAGCGTGGTCGAGGCGCTCCGCCGCGTCGGCCTCGCTGATGCGGAGGCGGCGTGCGATCTGGCCAACGGTAAAGCCGTCATTGCGATGAAGGAACAAGGCCCGCATGGTCAGGTGCGGTAGATCGGTAAAAACAGAATCCCATACCTCGCCTTCTTCCCCCATCTTGCCCGACGACCCCATGACCCTCTCAATCACATCGTGGAGATCGGCAGCAGCGGGTTCCTGCAAGGCGTATAGGATCGCCAAGGACTGCTCCATCATTTCCAGCGCTTGTTCTTTCAATTCGTCGTTGCCCGGCTCGTTACCGCTCCCCATGCTCTCACCTCCTTCTTAGTTGCAGAGGAGCATGACAGAAATCGCGGGATTTTCATCAACAACAACCCCCAACTTGGATATTGTTGTGCGCTGGCTTTTTGCGCGAAGGTGCCATGCGCTATTTTATGATTTCCGAGCCGTTAGCCGGACTTCAGATTTTGAAAACATCATGACTGCCAGCCTTACAGGTCGCGCCGCCGCTCGCATCAGCGGAGGTGCCGAGAATGGGGTTGCCCGGGGATGGAGATGCTCGAGATATGGAAAATGCACGGTCTCGTGCCGACCTTGTAAGTCATATGCCCAGCAGAAGCGGCTGAGACGCAGTCCGTGTTGGACACCGCAAAAGCTGTCCCAACCGCGACATTTACCGGAACTGGCAAGAACGACCGTCATGCATTGACATTGGTGACGGTTATTGCGGCGGCGCCAATACCCTCTCTCTGGAATTGACGCCGCCACATCGATCCCTGTTCGCAAAGATGGGTCAATGCCGATAGATTAGAAGCGTTGTTCCCAATCGGTTTCCAGATCGAGCCGATTCACAAATGATGGAACACCGACAGAATTCTGCTATAGTCCTCCAGTGAGGATATAGCGATGAACAACGCCGCCCATATTCAAGCGCCCGAACCGGCATCGCCTCGGCTGAAACCGTCCGATTGGCTCTGGCGTCCGTGGTACGCGAAGCTGTGGTGGTCGGCAATTCCGGTCTGGTGGATTGGCATGGCTACATCGACCAGGATCGCGCCGCTTGAGGCGTTCTACGACAGTGCGGCGGCCGGTTTTCTCAACCTCCTGTTCTTTCCGATGACGGCACTCATGGTGCTTGGACTCGGCTATGTGCAGCAGTGGGTGGCCGGGTTTTCATCGACGGGCGAGGGTACGCCTGTGTCCGATGAAGCGGTGGCCAGAACCTCCAAAAGAATGTGGGAGGAACATGAGCGAGGAATGGAAGACCTTCGTGCTGGCACCGATATATTCGATCCACGGTCGGGAGGTCTCTACATCGGCAACCCGCTGAGCCTTCAGCACCCTAGTCGGTTCTTCAAGCACTAACGATTCTTGAAGCTGCTGTCGCCATCGCCGGGGCTGCCATCCACGTCCGTAGAAAATCTACCGCTCTTCAGGACGGAGTTCTGTTCGACCGAAGTCAGGGGCCCGGTAATGTCGAAAGTTGCCCGGCCGGAATCCGCATCATGGAGATATCGGTTGCGTATGCCATCCGGGCCAAGAATCCGGTCCGACAGTTCACGCGAGAAGGTCGCCGCCGGGTCGCTCGAGCGCGCGGCTTCGCGCTCGGCGGCGGCAATCGCTTCGCGCACGTCGTAGTTGACGATGTCAATCGACGACTGTGCTGTCTCGTTGCTGATTCCGACGTCACGACTTTCAAAACCAAGACTGGCGCCCACTCGACCTGAGGTCGACGTGGTCTTCTGTGGCGACTGCGCTTGGCCCGCTTGCTTGCCTTTCTCTGCAGGCTGCCCGCGACCGCCTATCGCCTCCGATTCATCGACCCCAACCGAGCCTCCGAGTTGAGCGCCGACGCTTGTACCGATCGTGACATTATCCTGCGCGGATCGCGAGAGCCCGCGCTGCCACCCGGTCTGCGCGATGATCGCCTGCACGTCGCGCGTAAGCGTATCGGCCACCTGCGGGTTCAGACGCCAGTTGCCATGACGGTCCATCTCGAACCCGCCCTTGAGCCAGTTCTGCATCATCGCCTGGCCCTGTTCGCCGCTGCTGAGGAAATGCTCGATCGTGTCGGGCCCGGCCTGTTTCCCTGCCTCGAACCGCGTAGAGGTATCGTTGCGGGCCGATTGCTGGAACCCGACCGAGCTGGAGACGAGAAGATCGTTGTCGGCGAACGAGAACCTTGCCCGCCCGCCATTGGCGACCGCGCCCAATTGGCTCTCGTTGATGAGCCCGCCGCGCCACATCTGCGCCGCCGTCTCCGGGGTGAGATTGAGGCTCAGATCGCCATTCTGCGCCATGGCGATCTGCCGCTTCGACATGTCGACACCATGATCGGCCAGCAGCTTCTGCATGCGCGTCAGGCGCTCATTATCGATGATCCGCGTCATCCGTTCGTTGCGAGCGCGGTCAGCGATCCCGGCCGCACCACCTTCGGCCATGTCGACCTGATTGCCGGCGCCCTGCGACAGCGTGCGGATGAAGCTGTCGAGATGTGCGGCCTGGCGCACCGACATGCCCGCGGCGGCCGCGCCTTCCGCGAACCCGGCATTGTCGGCCTGTCGCCGCTGCTCCCCGATCCGGGCGGCCGAGCGCGTACCGTCGTGACCGACCTCACGCTGCGCGTCGAGCTTGCCCGACCGCTCCGCAAAATCGAAGCCCGCTGCCTCGCGGGTGCGGCCATAGACGCTGGCGCCCTCGCGCGCGGCCTCGACGGTCGCACCGTCGGCGGTGCCGACCTGCACGGCGGCATTGTAGGTTTCGAGCGCCCGCATGACCTGCGCCTCGTTGCGGCCGGTTGCGCGGGAGAGTTGGGAAATGGCTGTCGACCGAGCCTCTCCGGATAGCGCATTGATAAAGGCGATGCGGCGGGAGGTTTCCTGGACTGAGAGGCCGAGCATGGAGGCGGCGTTGCGCTGGCCCTCATTGCTGCCGGTCCTATGCGCCTGCTCGGTCGCGACATTGCCGCGCTCGATCCGCCTTACATTGTCGCCAGCAAAATCGCGCCGGCCTTCCATCGCGCCGACTTGAATCTGCGCGCCGGTAAGATCGTTGCGCAGCATCTGCTCCTGGTCGAAGGTATTGGCGATCAGTTTGGCGAAGGTCGGATCAGCCGACGCTTGGGCGATCACCGTCGAGGCTTTGAGCGCGGCATCCTTTTGGTCGTAGCCGTTCCTCTCAAAATGCCGCTGGGCTCCGGACAGCATTATGTCATAGGCGCGCGTATCCCCGAACGCCTTCCACTGGACCATCTTCTGCGTGAAGGCCGCGAACGAACGTTCCCCGGATTGCCCCTCGCCAAAATAGCCGGTGCCAAGGCTGCGGAGCGCATCCTTCTCGGCAAAATTATGGATCGCACTGGTCGCGGCATTGTCGCGCACGGCGCGCACGGTCGCGGGATCGGTGAGGCTGCGGCCGGTGAGGGCAGGGGAGAGCCCGCCCAGTTCGCGTGCCGCATCGAGCTTGCCCATGCCGAATGCGGCCGTCCCGCTGGCGCCGCCGCCATGTTCGCCGAGCACGCTGCTCGCGGCACCGAACGCACGGGTTGCGCCGAAGGCCGAGCGCTCCCCGAAATCCCCGAAGTTCGAAGCCGCGCCCCGCCGCGCCATGGTGCCCGCTGCTCCCGCCTGCGCCTCGAGCGCGCCGGCATAGCCTTCGCTGGTGGCAAGCGGTGCGGCGGCTGCCGTGCCCTGACCCTGCACACCGAGCGCGCCGGATGTGAACGAGGTGAACACATTACCGGAGAACCGGAAAACCGTGAAGACGAACGCCCCCGCAAGACCCGCGGACGCGGTGCGGAAACTCCCGAAGATGGCGAGCGCCTTCATCGCGGACGACGGCGCCAGCATCCAGGCATTGGCCGCGACATGGTTGGCGCGCATCTCGGCCAGCACATCGGTCGCGCGGCCGAGCGTCAGCTGATAGATCCCGGCGTCGATCACGCCCCAGAGCGCCACGAAGACGAACAGGCCGAGGGCGAAGGAAGCCACGCGCAGATTGATCGGGGTGAGGATGAACAGCAGCGCGACGGGCATCATGAAGAGCATGATCCCGAAGACCGTCGCCCGGATCGTGGGCATCCACTCGTTGGCCGTCGACATGGTGGCCAGGCCTGACGAGACGACAGCGCGATTGGCCATGACACGCGCCGCCGTTGCAGGACTGTCCTCGAACAGCACATCGCCCACCGTGCTGCCGAGCATCACATTGGTCAGGAACTGCTGGAGCGAGAGCGGCGTATCCATCATCATCTGGCCAAGTTCGCCGATGTTGGAGCGGCAGCGCTGAAGCTGGGTCGCATTGCCGATGTCGTAGCCGGTGCGGGTGCAGACCTGCGCGACATAATTGTCGAACAGCGCAGGTTCGGAGAGGCGTGTCGAGATATGTTCCCACGCCTCGTTGCAGCTCACCGTCGTGCCGCCCTTGTCGGTGGACGTGAACACCGTGCTGAAGGTCGCCGGCCCCGCCATCGCGGCAAAGGCGGCAGGAAGATCGGTCGCCGTGCGGAACAGCTGATCGTCGTCGACGCCATAGGCGGGCGAGACCCGCGCGACCGGATAGCATTGCCGGACATAGTCCTTGATCGTCGCGTCAAGGAACGTGTCGGTCATCGGGCCGCGCGGGCTCGCTGCATTGAGGAACAGGTCGAAACTGTGCCCGCCCGCCCCGAACTCAAGCTTGGCATGGGGATCGGTGGTGTTGTCGTCGATCACTTCCGCGAGCGCGCGCTCCATCATGTTGGTCATGCCCGCGACCAGCACGATGAGGTTCGGCACGTCGCCGACCGGCTGATAGGCGTTGCGGACGCGGTCGTAGACATGGACCGTGCCCGTCGTCGCGACCAGGCCGACGAACAGGCCGACGCCGATCAGCATCTGGAACCCGAAGGCGACGATGCCCATGCCTTGCCCGCGGATGCTGGCGAGCAGGACGCCGAGCGCGATGCCCACCACCGCGACGATCAGCACCAATGTCTCGTAACGCGAATCCCCGAAGATCATCGAGACGAGGCGGAAGGCGTCCACCGTCTCCGCAAAGCCGTCATAGGTGTGGAAACTCGCATCGATCGCCAGCGCGGGACTGGCCGAGAAGAGAGCGATCAGGACCGAGATCGCGCGAACTAAGCGGTGCATGACGCGGCCCTCCGTCAGCGGTTGCGGTTGGCGGCGGCGCCGGCGGCGTCGCGCGCATCACGGTCGCGCTGGCGCACGACCCCGGCATAGTTGGCCGAGAGGTTCGCCTGGTTGAGGGCGGCCATGTAGGACTGGCGCATCTGCGCGCGCTGGCGCAGCACCTCGTCGCGTAGCCCGCTCAATTGCTCAATGCCCTTGGCGAGGATGCGGGTCTGGCAGATCCGGGCGCTGCCGGCATCGGCCGCGCCGGCGGCGGTCACGCCACGTTCGGCATTGGACACGGCAAAATCTATGCTACGCGTGAGGTCGTTGAGCATCTGGTATGCGAGCGTCAACGCGACCAGTTCGTCGGTATCGCCGATCACGCTCTCGACCAGCCCCTGGCGCACGCCCCATTCCAGAAGACGATAGACGGGGAGGGTGCGCACATTGGCGACGAACTGGCGTTCCTCCGCCGTCAGCGCGGCGCGCGTGCGGATCTTGATCGCGATCGACTCCATCCGGCCGCGCGCGAGCACCAGCGCGCCCTTGCCGCTGCCGTCGGTCGAGCAGTCGGCCGAGGTCGGCGGCACCGCGATCGCGCGGGTCTGGACCTTGCCGGTCAGGAAATCATCGACGCTCTCGGTGTCCTGCCGCGCGCAGGCGGGGATAGCCGTGAACAGCGGTACCTTGTCCGCCGGGTCCCAGCGCATATAGACGTCGCCGACGCGGGCGCGCATGACGCCGGCCCAGTCGGACGCGCCGACACGCGCGGCGGCATGGGCGAGGAGCGAGCCGGTCTTGAAGATGTCGGTGACCTCGGCCGGGCAGTTTTCCAGCGCGTCGCGCAGATCCTCGGTCGGATTGCCCTGGTTCGCCTGAATCTTTTCGCGGCTCTGCTGATAGCTCTTGGAGAAGCCCTCGCGGACGCTCTTGTAGCCGGTCATCTCTTCGATGATGCCCGACATATTGTCGTCGCCCCGGGCGATCTGGACCATGCGGTTGGCGAGCCGGCAATCGTTGACCTGGATCGAGTTGAGGAAGTTGGTCGCCGCCTCCATCTTCGAGATGATGTTGCCCATTTTTTCATCGAGGGTTTCCAGCAGGTACTGGAAAGCGACCGCCGGGGCGGCCTGAAGGATGCTTTCGAGCTTCTGGACGAGATAGTCGGGATCGAGGAACGACATGCCGCCCAAAAACATGTCGATTCCCCCGCAGCCCGCGCGGACCTTGGGCAGCGTGACCGACATGAGATAGTCGTTATGGACATCGATCCGGCCCGACATGCCGCCCGCGGTGATATAGCCGCGGGTCTGGTCCTCGAACGAGCCGGGGCTGGTATAGGTCACATTGTCGAACCAGCTTTCGGCCCAGCTTTGCGCACAAGCCGGTGTGGCGAAGGCAACGCAAGCCAGCAGGGGCAAGGCGAGCAGGGTCAGGCGGCGGCGCGGGTTTGCCATGGCGGGCAGCTTTCGTTTGCGCGGGCAAGGGTCTGGCTCCCCATGTCAGTTCCTTGCTCGGTTGGAGGATGGAGGCGTGGGCGCGGCCACGATTCCGGTGAACTTCGCCATGCCGCGCACGCCGACAGCGGGCTTCACCCCGGTCAGCATCTTGGCGGCGAGGTAGAGATTGCGCGCGAGGTTGGGCGCGTGATCGGTGCCGATCGCGACGGGAATGATGCGATTGGAATCGGCGACAGGGCGGACCCAGGCGACCGGATGCCCGACCCATGGCAGACCGAGGCGCCCGGAGCGCAGCATCGCTTCCTGGCTGCCGATCGTGCGGACCTTCCAGCCATAGCGTTGCCCCAATGTGCCGAGCCGCGCCCAGAGATCGGCGCAGGGGATGCAGCCGGGCGCCGTGCTCATCTCGACGATGAACGCGGGGGCCTGGCCTTTCATGGTTTCGGCGAAGTCGGGCGGCCAGTCGCGCGTCACCGGAACGCGGGCGAGCCATTGGCGCATCTTCGCGTCGGTGGCGACCGGGTGGATCGCCGCGCGCATCGCCTGTTCGTGCGTCGGCGCCTGCGCGTGCGCGGATCCATTGGCCATGAGCATCGCCGTAAGCAGGATGGGGGCAAAGCGGATCATGGCCGGGGTCCCATCCGAACGTCCACCAGATCGCCGCCCAGGACGCGCGGATCGGTGGCGGAGACCGGGCCGTTGGCGAGCGCGTCGAAGAACCCGTCTTCCTCGCCCGCGCCGGTCAGGAACTGTTCGGGCCGGATATCGCCCGCGAGCAGCCGGACCGCCTGGTAGGCCATCTGGATGAGGTTGGGATAGGCCTCGACCCCGCTGGCGATCACCATGCGCTGCTGGCTGCCCCGCCGGATCACCATCGTCGTGGGCGTGACCTCGACCCCGAAGCGCTGCGCGAGTTCCGGCTTGCGGTCGATGTCCTGAAGTGTGACCTGCCAGCCCATCTCGTCCTGGAAGCGCTGGACGATCGGCCACTGGACGCGGCAGTAGCCGCAGGTCGAACGCGAGAACATGACCAGCGCGAATTCATTGGCGCGGCTACGCAGATACTGGCGGCGGACCTGATCCTTCTGAGCGGAGAGTTGGTCACGCGCCTCGCCGACCATCGGATTGGCGGACTTGGCGTTGAGTTCGGGATTTTGCAGCATGGCGATCTGCGTGACACCGGCGAAGGCTCGGGCCTTGCGCCGGGCGAAGTCCTGCAGACGCCAGAAATCCGCGACCGCATCGACGGTGAGCACGGTCGCCGCGTAGTCGCGCTGTTCCTCGATCAGCTTCCTGATCTTCGGCGGCGTCCAGGTGGCCAGTTCGACCATCGGCGGGATCACCGGCTTTTTGAGAGCGTCGGGATCGGCATCCTCTTCCGTGGGTTTGGGCGGCGCCTGATACCACCAGTAGCCGGTGCGTTGCTCGCCGGTCTGCGCATGGACAGGCAGGATCGGCAGGAGCACCGCCACGATGAGGAGGGCGAGGCGGATCACAGCAGCTTCTCCATGCGCTTCAGCCGCTCGATCTCGACCGGGCCGTAGTAGCGGCTGTCGAACCCGCTGGCGTGCGACGAGCCGACATAGATCATGCCCGGCGGGATCGTTCCGATCATCGGACGCCAATGGTCGAGCTTCTGCCCATTGTGCCCATAAGGCTTGCTGATCCCGAGCAGCTTGCCGTTGCAATAGTACCAGCCATCCCATTCGCCGGGATGTATGGGGCCAGATGCAGACGACGGCTTCTCGATCCAGTCGATGCGGTCGCCCGGCAGGCACAGCGCCATCTTGGTAACATCGACCGGCTTGGGACCGGCGAGCGGATGCGACAGGGTAAACGATACGAAATCGCCGCGATGGATCGGCCCCGGCGCCTTGCGGACGAGCCAGGCGTCGATCGACGGGCTCATCACGATCGTCGCCTGGGGAATGGCCCACCACGTCAGCAGGCCCACCGGCAGGACGATGCCGAACGCCTTCCACAACTGTTCGGGTCGGGGTGGCTGGCCGAGCCCCGAACTGCCGAGCGCGACCGCGGCCTTGAGCGGCAGCAGCTTCAGTTCGGCCCAGCCGGATCTAGCGGCCCTGAAGGCGAGTCTGAGCATCGCGCACCTCCTGCTTGCCGCCGAGGCGGGCATATTCTTCGAGCAATCCTGAAAGTGCGGCGTCGCCGTAGATGACATGCGCGGCGCGCGGGGCATCATCCTCGCGCTCGCAATAGGGCAGCGCCGGATCGCCGGGCACCATGGCGAGTGCGGGGACGCGGGTGACGCCGTGCTGGCGGAAAATGAGCGGATCGACGATCAACTGCACGTCGCGCATCGCGCAGGCCGGGCCTTCGCATCCCGGATCATGGCGCAGGATTTCCGCGGAGAGTTTCGCCATCGGCGCGACCTTCGTGAGCCCGCCGGGCATCCCGCGAAAGGCCAGCACGCCGCCGACCCGTTCGAGCTGCCCGGCATAGATGCGCAATGTCGTCACCGGCATCGAGGACGAGACGAACAGCACCGGCACCCAGCCTTTGGTTTCGGGAGGCGTGGTGATGCCGGCTACGGCCTGCATGTCGGGCGCATCGAGACCGAGCGCCTGGCCGAGCCGTCTGGCCATGGCGTCGTGCTCGGCGGCCATGGCCTCCTTGCCGTTGTCGAGCGCGGTTCGCGCCCGCGCATCCATCGCCGGCGACGGAGCGCGCTTGCGCAGCCCCTCGAAAGCGCGGCGGCGGGTCTCGTCCGATGGCGTCGGCAGCGCGGTCGGACCGCGCATTTCCGCTTCGGCCTTGCGCGCGGCGGTGGCGCGTTCGAGCCGGTCCATCGCCGTGTCGCCTTGCTCTTGCGCGCGCTCCCTCGCGCTTACCGGCGGAGCGGTGTCCTGCGCTGGCGCGGAGGTGGAGAGGAAAGCGATACCGGCCAGCGCGAGCGAGACGCGCGCGTTATTGGCCGATGACCTGCATATAGGCATCGATCTTGTCCTTCATGTCGATCTGGATGTCGGCCTGGGCGCGGGCCTCGATTTCGGAATAATATTCGGAGAGGTCCATCTTGCTGAAATCCAGCGCCTGGAATTCCTCGGGGGTGAATCCGCGGCAATAGGGGTTCTTCGGCGTGCCCCAGCCAAGGCCGTTGAAGCTCTTGAGCTGCGGGCGACCCTGTTCCTGGATGATGCGGCCAAGCTTGGTGTTGAAGCAGCAGTGGCCCTTGGATTTCTGCACGCAGATGCCGAGGATCTTCGAGGAGCAATACGTCCCGACCTCGTGGCACATGCCCGACCCGCGCAGCATGCCCACTTCCATGTCCTGCTGGTCACAGCCGGACAGGAGGAAATCCATCATGAAATTGATCGCGAGACTGATGGCGATCGAGGTCGGATCGATCCCGGCGATGATCGCGTTCGCGCCGGAGCTCGCGGCCTGGCCGGCGGTCGCGCCCGCCTTGAACGCGCCATAGGCGGCCTTCATGCCGGTGAAGACGCCTTTCGCCACCGCGATCTTAGTGCCGATCGACGAGATGGACGAGCCCATCCCGTCCTTGACGATCTTGCCTTTGTCCTTGCAGCAGTTCGAGAAGGTGGTCTTGAGACCCGCTGGGCGGCAGCGCACCGCGCGTCCCGCGAATATCTCGATATTGCCGAGGCAATGCCCTTCGGCATCGACTTCGCCATCGGCAGGCGCGCCGGGATCGTCGACGATGGGATCGTCCTCAATTCCGGTGCCGTCGCTGCCGGTGCAGGCATTGGGCGAGCACATCGGCGTGCCGCCGCCGACCGGCGTCAGGCATGAGTGCTGGCTGCCGAGCGGGCAGCTATACGCGCCCTCGGCATCGGCCACGCACATCACTTGCTGGATCGGGCAGAGCCATTCTTCATCCGCCATGATCGTGCAGTTCGCGACCTCGCCAGGATCACCGGCATCGCCGTTGCCATCGAGATCGACCGCGCAGACCGGGAGCGTTTGCGCTTGCGCTGGCGTGACATGCCCCGCGAGCAGCAAGCCGTACAGGCCGAGCGCAAGCAGCTGTGCGCGCTTCCGCCAGGGAAGGAGGCGCCCGATCATCGGACTTCCCCCGTGCAGACCATGTCGGCCCCACCGAGGCGGACGGTCTGCATCATGACGACGGCTTCGGGAAAATCGTCGAGGCAGCCGCAGGCCGAGACGATTTCCTCGCCCGGACCCACAGGGCAGACATCGCCGCCGCCTGCCGCCGTGCAGGCATGGTAGAAGGTGTCCCACCCGACAGGCGCATTCTGTTTCGTGCCGACCACTCCGTCGAGGATAGCCGCCGTATTGCGCGCGGGCGCGCGGGTCTTGCAGACCGGCTCGCAGGCCGGAACCGAGCCGCGATCGGGCAGCGCGAAGGGCCGTGACGCGGTGGCATAACCCCCGTCCGAGGTCCTCGTCCGGTCGGCCAGCATGGTCTCGGTCGAATGGTCGATGATATAGGCGCCGCGGCTCAGATCAGGTTCCGGCATCGATCCGGTATCGACGGTACAACGATAACGGCGCTGACGCTCGAACCATGGCCGCGCGAGACGGAGCGAGCAGGCGCCGCTCTCGAACAGGCGTGCCTGGGGGAGGGGTGTAAGGCCGGTGCCGACGCCGTTGCGGAACGTCTCGACGCCATCGACGCTTTCGTCATGAAGCGCGCAATTGACGTCGCCGGCATAGCCCGCGCACAGGTCGACGATCCGCTCGGTCGGGTTGCAACTGAGGTCGAGCATTGCATCGAACTGCGCGAAGGCCTCTCCTTCACCGCCGACCGCGATGCGCATGGAAATGACATGCTCGCCGCGGGTCAGCCACGGCTTGAGGTCGAGATTGGGATAGGCATGCCAGGTCCGTTTCCGCTCGCACTTGCCGGGCGGCAGGCCGGTCCCGGTCCAGTTCGCCGGATTGGACAGCACGAGCTCGCCGTCGATGCGAAGCTGGAGCCAGTCGTCGAAGAAATAGTGCGAGAGCCGGAACTGCGCGAGGCGATCGGGATCATCGATCCGCAGCCGCATGGAAAACTCGAAGATGCGGCAGCTCCCGCCTCGCAGGCTGTCGTCGCGCGGCGAGCCCATCTGCAATGTGAGCTGATCGGGTGCGGGCGCATAGATCGCATAGGCGCCGCCGAGATGCGCGATCACATCGTCCGCCTTGACGGCGTTCAACGACACCTCCCGCGTGATCGTGCAGGACCGGATCTGCTCGGCCTTGCCGACGCCGGCGGGCGAGCCCTTGAGCGCCTGGAAGATGCTGTTCGATGCGGCGACGCTCGCGGCATCGCCCTGGATCGTGGCGGGACTGGCGCGATAGGCCGTCTGCGGGAGCGCGGGGTTGGGCGAGCAGGCCGTGCTTTGGGCGCCAGTGTAACGGATGGCCGGGCCGTCGATCACCGCCTGCGCGACGCCGACGCGCGGATCGGCCGTGGTGAGCGCGCCGATGACGCCGCCGCCCAGGTCTTTCAGCACCGAGGCCATATTGCCCCAGACGAGGTTGCTGCCGCAGCTGTTGTTGATGCAGTAGCAACCGGCGAGATCGGTCAGGTCGACTTGCGCGAGCTTGAGATCGCCGCCTGACGCAACATCCCATTTGAAGCTCTTGCACTGGTTCCAGGTGCCCGGCTGACAGGAGACGACGCCATTGGCGCAAATGCCCGATACCGGCACCGGCAGGGTCAATGTCTGGTCGACCGTGCCGTCGAGATCCTTGTCGCGCGATATCCGCAGCGTGCCGATATCGCCGGTCGCCGCCGGCTGCGCGATCAGTTCGAGCAGCGTCGCCGTCTTCTGGCACGCTATATTGGGGTTGAACGTCCGGCTGTTGTCGACTGTCGAGATCGGTTGTCCGGCAAGCCCCGGCGTCAGATAATTCTGCTGGATCGCATCGCTGTCCGAGGTCTTCGCGCGGGATGCTTCGGCGGCGGCGCGGGCGCGGTCCTCGACCGTCTGGGCCGAGAGCGGCGCCGGCGCCAGAGCGCTGGCCGCGAGGAGGAGGATGCCGCGCTTCACCATGGCGTCCTCGCGCGGGTGGTTCGCGAGCCATGGGCGAAGCGCAGCACGTCTCCCGCCCGGAACGCGCTGGATCCGGGCGAGAGTATCCTGAAGACGGCCTGTCCCTCAAAAATGGTCAGCGCGGCCGCCACCGGAGATACGGCGGGAGGGGGCATTGCCGGCCCCGGCGGGGGGCTTTCGGCCGCGCTGACCGAGGGGGGAGCGGCGGTTGAAAGGCACACCGCCGCTCCTTCCGCGCGCCCGCTCACGGTGGGGAGCGTTCCGTGACGAGCGGGGCAGCTACCCGCGCGAGACGCACGGTTTGGGGGAAGCGATCTGCTCATGGCGTGGAAATCCCCGCGCAGCAGATCGCCTTCTCGAACAACATGAATTGGGCATTGTCCTTGCCCGGCGCGTGCTTGCCCGATGTCCAGAGCGCGCCGGGACGGCCGATGTTGACGCACTTGCCGCCCTTGACCGGCTCCATGATCTGCATCTTGTAGCGGCTCTTGGTCCAGATCGGCTGCGGCTTGAACGAGCAGCCGTCCGCCGAGTGGATCGTGAGAGCGCCCAGCCTGCCCATCATGAACGTCGAGCGCGCGGCGAGACCCGCCCAGGCCTCGACGCTGTCCCCGAAATGGATGTCGCCGGCGACCGGATAGGTCGCGCCCCAGGAGCCCATGCACCAGAACAGGGGATCGATGACCTTGCCAGCAGCTGCGGCGGCGCTGTCGGCCATACAGGCGAGGCCGGCCGCCGGATTGCCGAACAGGATGCCTTCGGGCTGGATGATAGCGCCCAATGTGCCCGACTGCCAGGTCGGCAGCACCTCGGTGATCATCGCGACGTCGAAGCCATCATCCTCGATGCACGGCAGGTCCGTGAACATGTCGAGCATCTTCCAGACCGGCGAGATGTAATAATGCGCCTGCGCGAACATCTTGCGGGTGTTGGTGCCGTCCGAGATCGACGACTGGCTGCCCTGCAATTTCCCACCGGTCGGCATGAGATCGACACCGAGCGCCATCATGCAGCCCGGCTCGGTCACGACATCAACCATGCGATTGGGTGACCAGAACGAAACCTTGACCCCTAACCAGAAGGTCGCACCCTTGCGGCAGGCGCAGAGCGGTTTGGAGGCCGACTGGGCGTCCAGTTCCTTGTCGAGCTTATCGTAGGAGCCCACCCGCACGCCCCCGATCGTGATCGGGAAGATGCAGTTCCAGCGCACCTTGGTGATCGGATTGAACACGGTGCCCGCCTCGCATTTGGAGGCATGCGCAGGCGTGGCGGGCGCGACGAGCGCCAGAGCGAGGGCCGCCGCGCCGGTGCGCAGCATCGAGATGAGCCGACTCATGGGATGGCCTTTCGTACGGGAGCGCGATCGACGCGCACCTCTGTCAGCTCCAGCTTCTGGCCGACCTGCCGGACGATCACGGGCGCGACGGTGAGGCCCAACCGCTCCTTCACGCGCTCCTCGAGAATGAAGAGGGCACGGCCGTGCTTCTCGCCAAGCGAGAGCGCATCGTCCTTTGCGTCCCCACCGCCGGTGAGGATGATCCAGTCGGTGAGCGCGGCGGTCTTCAGCGCCCAGCCCAGATCGCGGGGATGCACGACCACCAGCTTCTGCGGCAGCGACACATAGGTCAGCGGGTTGAAGGTGAAGCCCGCAGGATAGAGCAGCTTGCCGTCCGGCAGCCGGATTTCCTGATCGAGCGTGTAGAACGGCACAACGCTGCGAACCTGGTTCTGGCGCGCGACACCGAGCGTCGCGCCTTTCAATGCGCTCCAGCCCGAACGCGGCCCGAACTTTTCGGCCATATTGGGCGGCTGCTTTGCGGCACGCGCCTCGATCTCGGCCATCGCGTCGGGCTCGGCGATCGGCCATGTACGACCAATGGTCGATGTCTCGGCGTGGGCCACCCCCGCGACGATCAGCGCGCCGGCCAGACACCCGGCGATGAGCGCGGACTGGATGGCGAGGACATGCCAGCCTTGGGGGACACGTCTATCGACCACGGCGGCGCTCCCTCCAGGGAACGGCAGGCGTACGACTCTCGCCGCAGACCGCGCAGATGAACGCGGTGACGCCCAGGAACAGCGTGAGCCAGATCAGCGCCTGGCTGCCGCCGAGGTCGGGGGCCGACCAGAGCACCAGCGAAGACTGGAGGATCAACAGCAGATGGGTGCCGACCAGCAGGCGAATGGATGACGGACAAGGCGCGCCGGAGAAGATGCCGTTCATCGGCCCCACCTTTCGGCATGTCGGGCGAGGGCATTTGCCATCCTCGACGCGCGGTGCAGGAACCAAAGTCCTCCCCGCACAAGCGCGATCGGCGTCAGGACAAGAATGGCCGCCCGCATGAACAGGGGCATTTCCGGGACGAGCAGGAACAGGCCGACGATGATCGAGGCCGCCGCCGCTTCGAGGCCCACGATCTGCCGAAAGCGCAGAGCCGCGATCCTCTCGTCCCGACCGGACGTATATTCCATGGCAAGCGCGGAACGGGTCATGATCAGGAGCACGGCTTCATTCGAGCGATGCAGGCGTTCGACGTAGGCTTCCTGCGTCTCGCCCGGCAGGCGCGGGGCCATCCCTGGACGGATCAAAAGATTCTCCGGCCGTTTTCCGGGACGAGGAGGGATTTCGTCGATCCCGCCGTCGATCTGTCGGGCAAGCCAACGGATCATGTCGCCGATCAGCGGCCGGATCGACGACGGGTCGGGCGAGCCGGAGAAGCTGCCGTTCATGCCCATCTCCGTGCCCTCCGCGTGACCAGCCAATTCGGGATGCTGTCGATGATGCGGGCGATGCCGATCGCCAGCGCGGCGCCGGCAATTCCGGCACAGGCGATCAGCCCGGCCATGAGCGGCACTGGCAGCACGCTGTCCGCGGCCCCGCACAAGCCAAGAGCGGCATAGGCCAGGGCGGTGATGACCGGCCCGGTGAAGGTTAGCAGGAGAGCGTGCCGCCGCCAGCGCTGGCGCTCGCTTTCTAGGATGGTCCATTGCGCATCGCGAACGGACGCGAGGAACCGGACCCGGTCGCCCAGTTCCCACTGGCAGCGGACCAGGTAGTCGTGAAGGGATTCGTCCGGCCTGCGCACGACGAGGGTCAGGCGCTCATTGCCGCCACTGGGCGGGAGTATGTCCAGCATCATCTTTTCCTCCTGAGTTTTGCGAGCAAGCGGCCCGCGGCCCCGGTCAGGCCGATGAGGATGAGCCCGGTCAGGAAACAGCCGCCGCCAACGATCGCCGCGCCGCGAAGAACGATGCCAGCGGGCTGTTCGAGCACCAGCCCGGCCGCGAGCACGAGCGATGCGATCATCACGGATTCGATGACCACCAGGCGGAAGCGCCAGCGCAATGCGTCGGCTTCCGCCCGTGCGGCGACGCGCGCCTCGATGATCCGCTCGATATCCTCATCCGGGCTCTCCACGAGCCGGAGCGGCAACTGGTCGGGGGAGGGGGAGCGCCGCGTCATGACAGCGCGCTCCGCTTCAGCGGCGCTGCGTCATCGAAGGACGTGCCGATTATCCCGGCGGGATCGACGCCGGCGAGATCGCACACCGCTTCGAGCGGCGAGCGTCCGGCGCGGACCAGCGCCTCGAACGCGGCCACGTCTTCGGGCGCGGAGGTGTTGATCCAGTAGCTGAACGGATCGACGACGAGCCGGGCGATGCCGAGGCCAAGCGGGCTGTCGATGAAGACTTCCGAATAGTTCGGTTTGTTGTTGCGGACCGATTTCAGGAGGTCGAGGACGAAACCCGAATAGTCGAGGATCTTGTTTTCGACCGCCTTGTCATAGGTCGATCCCTGCAGGAGGAAGCGCGTCGCGGCATTTTCCAGGATCACCTGTCCCGTGCCGCCGAACAGCAGCAGATCGTTCATGCTCTGGAGAATGATGCCGAAGCTGCCGCGATATTTTCGGGCGCGGCGATAGCCCTGGCTGATCGCCTCGGCGAGGCGCGACAGGTCCTGGCCCTCTTCGCGGGTCATGAACTGCGCGGCTTCATCGCACAGCACGAAGCGGGGGCGATCACGGGCGGACAGGTAGAGTTCCTGCGTTACCGCGTTGATCACCACCATGACGACCACGTTGAACAGGTCAGGCATGGCCTTCAGGCGCTCGAGTTCGAGCACCACGAATTCATCGTTCGAGATGTCGAACGTGCTGGGACCGTTGAAATAATGGCCGTAGGCTCCGTCCGACCCGAAATCACGCAGGTTGAAGGCCAATTCGCGCGCCGTGGGCACGAGGTGGTCGACCCGGTCGAGATCGGAGACGGTGTTGGCCGGATAGGAGCCGAGCCATTCGCGCACCGCATCGATCCCGGCTTCCGCGCGGCCGCTCTCGATCGCCCATTGCACGGCGGACTTGAGCAGGTTCCATTCGGACGTGGTGACGCCCTTGCGCGTCCCGGCGTTGGCCATCTCCGCGACGATCGACACCGCCATCGAGATCGCGGACTCTCGATCGTCGCCGTCGAGAGCGAGCCCCAGGTCGAACGGATTGAGGACGAGATGCTCTTCGCCCAGATCGATGTAACGGCCCGAGCAGAGCGTGCAGAGCTTCTTGTAGCTGCCGCCGATGTCGATGATGCGGATGAGCGCGTTCTGCGCGAAATACTGCTGGCACAGGTTATTGAGCAGGAAGCTCTTGCCCGCGCCCGATTCCGCCGAGACGATGAAGTTGTAGTTGTTGATACGCGGATCGAAGAGGTCGAGCGTGATGAGCTGCCCCTTGCGGCCCGTGTAGAGCAGCGCCGGCCGCCCGCCGCCCCGGAAATCGGTTTGGATCGGCGACATCAGCACGCCCGCGCGCACCGGCACGCGGAAATCGCGCTGCAGCATACCGATCGTGCGTCGCTCGGGGTACAGGCCGAAGGGCAGGCTCGCGGCCAGCAGGATCGGGTTGAGGTAGGATTCCTCCTGGACCATCCACGGCAGCGGTTCGCTCTCCCACAGCCGCTTGGCGCGCGCCGCCATCTCGCGGGCCTGATGGCGGTCGCGGCCGAACACCCACATGGTGGGGATTACCGAGACGAACCGGGTGTTTCCGGCCTCGTCCAGGATCCACCCGATCTCTTCGATCTGCTTGCCGACCTCGACCGCGAAGGACCCCGCCGCCTTCTGCGCCGAGAGAATCTGCGCGCGCTTGTGGATCTCGAAGGCCGAGTGATCGAAGAGGACATTGAGCGTATAGAGGAACGGCCCGCCGATCTGGTCGCTGTCCTCGGACGACCCGCGCATGCCGCCGGTGAGACGATTGGCACGTTCGGCGGTGATCCGCCGCGGCGGCGACTTGGGCGTCAGACAGCGCGCCACCTGGTTGCCCAGATATACTTCCGGCCCGTCGAAGCGGAGCGCCGGCCCGGCATCGATGATCTGGCGGCGCAGCGGCACGTCGGCGGTCTGGGTGAAGACGCCGGGCGCGGGCGCATGAACGCCGTTGAAAATGCGCCGGTAGAGCGAGATGATCTCGCTCGGCGCCATCGGGCGGATGCCGAGCTTGGCGAGCTGCTCCTCGATCTGGCGGCGCAGGTCGCTGTCCATCGGCGCGCGCGTCTTGACCGACAGGAATGCGCGGAAATCGCGGATCGGGATGCCATGCAGGGCCTTCAAGCCCATGGTGCCGGCGCGCAGATAGTCGAAGGTGCGCCGGGCCGAGGCCTGGATGAGCGGATCGGGCCGTGTCTTGAGGTCGAGAAAGGCGTCGAGCGCATCGTCGATCAGCGGGTCGGCGAAACTCTGGAGCTGGAGGATCGTGCCTTCGGGAAAATTGACGTTGAGCAGCCCCAGCAGCGCCTCATGGACATGGGCGAACATGTAGGGGGAGGGGATCAGCTCCCAGCTATAGCCCCAGCCATCGTCGATGGTGAGGAAGGCCTGTTCTTCCTCGACCCAGGCGGCGAGCGGAAGAAAATCGGAATAGCTGTCGCGCTCGACGCTGCGGCGCAGCCGCGCCAGCGTCATGCCCGATTGATAGCTGGTCATGGCCGGGCCCCCGCATCATTCTGGCCATCGTCGGGGCGGTCCCTGACCTGTTCGAGCACGTTCGCGCGGGACGCGGGCGAAACCGGGGCGACAAGATAGTCGCCGACCACCCATTGCGGGCGCTCGACCAGCGAATAGACATAGCGCGGCATGTAGAGCCGGTCGGGCCGCTGGCGGTCGGCATAGGGCAGGATCAGCGTCCGGACCGAACGCGGGGGCTTGAGCATCGGCGTGACCGGCTGCTCGATCAGCCCCTGGAGCTCGCGATAGACGCTATCGCGATAACCGGCGAAGGCGCCCGACGTTGTTCCAGTGGAACCGCGCGCGGCCTTGCCGTCCCTGAGCAACTTCCTGTCCCTGGTGACCGCCGGATCGGACTTCGACGCGACGCCCGCAACGGCATCGGCATAGGCCTTCTCAGGGTGGATGCACTGGCCGTGATCGTCGTTCTTGCAACTGAACTTCTCGCTATAGGGCGACATGATCGAGCCCATCGTCGCGCAGCCGCTCAGCATGAAGGCGGCGCAGACCGGAAGAAGCGGGGAGAGGGCGCGCGATCGGCGCGCGGGCGATAGAGGCCGCATGGGCGATACTCCCTGTTGGATGAGGAGCCGGCGCATCAGAACTTGCTTCCGGCGGTCGGCTTGATATCGAGGGTGACGCCCTCCTGGATCACGACCACGACGTCCTTCGCCGCGCCGACCTCAACGATCGGCCCCGCCTGGCGCGCGAGATCGAGATAGAAATCGGTGAGCTTCTCGGACGATCGCGACAGGCCGCCGGCGATGCCGGCCTTGGCGGCGTCGCCCGCATCGAGCGTGCGCACCGAACCCAGCGCCGAGGTCGAGACGTCGCCGACCGTATTCTGGACCGTATCGGCGACCCCGGTGATGGTCCCGGCGATGAACGCGCGGGCAAGGGCCGCGCCGGCGCGGGTGACGACCTTGCCGGAGAGGCCCTTCTTGCCGTCGGCGTCGACGAAGAAGCCCTTGATGGGCTGGTCGACCACCGAGCGTTCGTCGAAATCGACGCAAGAGAGGCTGACCAACTGGACTTCGACCCGTTCCTTCGCGAGGCTGCCGGTGGCGTTGCCGATGACGAAGCAGCCGGCGAGGTTGGCTTTGACGTCATTGGGCAGGACGGCGGGGGCTTGCACCCGCGCGATCAACGGTTCGGGATTGTTGGTCGCATCCCGGCTCGCCAGCGCATCGATCCCGGTCAGCAGCCGCGCCTTCATGAAACCAGGTGGCAAATAGATGGTCCGCGTCTTTTTTTTAGCGGCCTGTGCCCCATCGGCGGCCGCGACCGGACTGGTCGCGGCGCCGATCGCGCCCACGGTCTTCTCGACCGGCGGGGCCGGAGGCGCCGGCGGCGCGGCGGGCGGCGCGGGCGGCTTCGCGACGGAAGGATCGATGTCACCGGTCGCGGGCGGTTCGGGAAAGTCGGGAACCGAGCCGGGGATCGCCGGAGGAAGATCGCCGTCCAGCGCATGGGGCGGCGTGCCGGAACCGGGCGCGACCTTGCCTTCCTCGATGGCGGAGACGCGATCGCCGAGCAATTGCTGTCCATCAAGAATCTTCTGCAGGTCGCCGCGCAGCTTGACCTCTAGGCTGTCGCCGCGAAGCCCCGCGCCCATGTCGAGCTTCGAACTGGGCGATGGCGCGGCCTGCTCGGTCTTGTCGCCGCTGGCCGTGTAGAGGCCGAGCCCCAGCACGCCGATCGCACCGGCAACGCCAAGCTGCCTCAAACGCAGCTGCTGGCGTGCGGTCAGCGTTTGCCACCGCGTCTTGAGATCGAGCAGCGCGGGGCCGCGCGTATTCTCGCCAGGACGAGGGCGGTCCGCCTCATAGCCGTCGAGGTCGAGTTCCTCCGCGCGATCGGCAGGACCGCGCCCGCGGGGCCCGCGACCGCCGCGAGAGTCCCCGCCGCTCATTGCCCGGCTCCCCGGCGAACGACGATCAGCCGCGCGGCTTCCCCGGCCTCGATATTGCCCCGGTCGAGGGTGATCGCGAAGATGTTGGCGCCGAGCGCGCCGTCGAGAAAACCGCGTTCGTCGAGCTGCGCGCCGCCGGCGGCAGAGACCAGATATTCCGATGCCGAGAGGCCGGACCCGTCGATTTCGATGCGGCGTCGTTCCTCCAGCGTGGCGCCCGGCAGCGTCGCGAGCCGGATCGGCCCGGATCGGGGCGCAACGCTGGTGAAGCTCGCCGGGATCCGGTCCTGGAGCATCGAGAGCGTGATCGAGACTGCACGCTCTTCTTCGACCAGGGGTCCTAGCAGTTCCTCATTGGCGCGGGCGCGCTGGGGAGCGCCGGGCTGGAGCATCACCGTCTGCGCCGGAATATCCGACGGCTCGGCATAGAGCGCATAGACCGCGCCGTTGCAGGTGATGAAGAACTCAGACGGCACGGTGACGAAGCTGCGCGTCACCATCCCGGCGTCGTCGATCTCGCGAACGAGGAACTTGATCCAGGCGTCGGAACCGGCGCGCTCCACGGCGATCGCCTTTTCGGCGCTGAACCTGACGTCCTCGATCTCGCCGCCGGCACAGACGACATGGTTGATGTCGCGATTGGACAGGCGGATCGTGCTGGTCTGATCGGGCAGCGCGGTGACGGTCTGCGCGATTGAGGGCAATGGCGCGGCCAGGAGGGCGAGCGCCAACGCCCGCTTAACGGGGGTTCGCATCGAAACTTTCCTCGGTAAGGGCGGTCAGCCAGAAACGGCCATTGTCGATCACGTAGCGAATCCGCAGATTGCCCCGGAATTTGCGGATCACGCCGCCGATCACGCGGACCTTCTCGACCGGCACGAGTATCTCGGTCCGGGTCCAGGTCACGGGCTGATCGGGACGGATATAGGTCGCGATCGAGAGCGTGGGGTTGTTGGCCAACTCGTCGAGCAGCCGGTTGAGGCTGTCGCGCAGGCTGTTGTAGGTCGAGGGGTGCGTGATGCTGAGCAGTTCCTGGAACTGCCGGTCGGCAGAATAGGCCGAGTAGGTGCCCGAGAGCGACACGACATTGCGGGTCATCGAGCGCAGATAGGCCTCGGACGGCTCGCCGCCCGTGACATAGAGGTCGCCGCCCGCGCCGAAGGGGACGATGACCGTCCGGGTGTTCTGGTTGGAGGTGTAGATCACCATGCCCAGCACCGCCGTGATCCCGAACAGGCCGATGACGGCGAGCTTCAGCAGCCGGTTCTCCTCGAACAGGTTGCTCGCCCCCTGCAGGTAGCGGTGGATGCCATAGCTGCCGGGCCTGCCGATCAGCGGATCGCGTGGGGGTGTGCCGGGGGATTTGCGTCCGAACATGGCCCGCCTCATTCGTAGAACCGGGTCTGGGTCGGACCCGGATAGTTGGACCAGCGGACGAGGCCCCAGCGCCAGGCCATGTGCGGGATGAAGCCGCGCGGCTTGGTGCGGAGCCAGGGTACGAAAAGGAGAAGACCCGCGACGAGCGCCCAACCGAGCATCCCGCCCACGATCACGGCGACGAAGATCACCGTGATCACGAGCACGAACTCGTCCGATCCGAACCACAGGATCTGGACGGGT
>Ga0182748_1000436_pt1 | contig 45039 bp, 37 predicted proteins | sample eDN3rd37CKraftOP_FD_128877 | JGI IMG/M metagenome (GOLD analysis project Ga0182748, IMG submission 128877) | Enriched Organic Plus compost microbial communities from Emeryville, California, USA - eDNA 3rd pass 37_C Kraft OP (version 2) (version 2) ... | reverse complement strand
GGTCCCCTTCGCCGGCGCGACAAGCGCGCCTTGGAAGGGCTAGGGTGGAGGCGACCTGTCAGACCGAGTGGAACTGCTGGAATTGGAGACCGACATGGCCGAAGCCTTCGTCTGCGATGCCGTCCGCACGCCTATTGGCCGCTATGGCGGCTCGCTCGCCAAGGTGCGTGCCGACGATCTGGCTGCGGTGCCCATCAAGGCGCTGATGAAGCGGAATCCCCAGGTCGATTGGTCGCGGCTCGACGATGTCTATTTCGGCTGCGCCAATCAGGCCGGAGAGGACAACCGCAACGTGGCCCGCATGGCCCTGCTGCTGGCCGGCCTGCCGGGCACGATTCCTGGCGTTACGCTCAACCGTCTGTGCGCGTCCGGGCTCAACGCCGTCGGTGCCGCAGCCCAAGCCATCAAGGCCGGCGAGATCGATTTCGCCATTGCGGGCGGGGCCGAGTCGATGACGCGCGCGCCCTTCGTCATGGGCAAGGCGACGGAGGCGTTCGCGCGCACGAGCGAGACCTACGACACGACCATCGGCTGGCGCTTCATCAATCCGCTGATGAAGGCGCAGTACGGCGTCGACCAGATGCCGGACACGGCCGAGAACGTGGCTGAGGAATTCCAGGTCTCACGCCAGGATCAGGACGCCTTTGCATTGCGTTCGCAACAGCGTGCGGGCAAGGCGATGGCCTCGGGCTATTTCGCGGCAGAGATCACGCCTGTGGAGGTGGCCGGCGGCAAAGCCGGGCCGGCGCTGGTCGAGAAGGACGAGCACCCGCGCCCAGACACCTCGATCGAGCAGCTTGCCAAGCTCAAGACGCCGTTCCGTAATCCGGGCACTGTAACGGCCGGCAATGCCTCGGGCGTGAACGACGGCGCTGCGGCGCTGGTCGTCGCCTCGGAGCGCGCCGTGAAAGAGCACGGGCTGACCCCGCGGGCGCGCGTGGTGGGTATGGCCGCCGCCGGCGTGCCGCCCCGCATCATGGGCATTGGGCCAGTGCCTTCGACCCAGAAGCTGATGGAGCGGCATAAGCTCAAGATCGCCGACTTCGATGTCATCGAGCTTAACGAGGCGTTCGCGGCGCAGGCGCTGGCCTGCCTGCGCCAGCTCGGCCTCCCGGACGACGCGGAGCACGTGAACCCCCATGGCGGAGCGATCGCGCTGGGTCATCCGCTCGGCATGTCAGGCGCGCGGCTTGCACTGACATGTGTGCACCACCTGGAGGCGAGCGGCGGCAAGCGCGCACTCGCCACCATGTGCGTCGGAGTGGGTCAGGGGGTTTCGCTCGCGCTGGAGCGGGTCTAGAAGAATTCCGCACCGTCCATTCCGGGCTGCACGCGGCGGCGAGCCCGGAACCCGCCCACGGACGGGGGTCATTGTCCGGGCCTTGGTCCGCCCGGCGGACGCTTTGCCAAGGAGAACACACCGTGCCGATGAGTGCAGGTTACATCCCGTTCCATCCCAACCCGTCGAAGCCGGCCTACAAGCCGCCGGCGGGTGCGGTCGACGCGCATTGCCACGTGTTCGGTCCCGAAGATCGCTTCCCCTATTCGCCCGAGCGCAAGTACACGCCCTGCGACGCGCCCAAGGAGAAGCTGTTCGCCCTGCGCGACTTCCTTGGTTTCGACAAGAACGTGATCGTGCAGGCCTCCTGCCACGGCAAGGACAACCGGGCGCTGGTCGACGCGCTGGAGAACTCCAACAACAAGGCCAAGGGCGTAGCGTTCGTCGGCGAGGAAGTCACCGACGCCGAGCTCAAGGCGATGGACAAGGCGGGCGTGCGCGGTGTGCGCTTCAATTTCGTCAAGCGCCTGGTCGATTTCACGCCGCGCGACGTGCTCGAGCGCATTGCCAAGCGGGTCGACAAGCTCGGCTGGCACATCGTGATCTATTTCGAGATGCCGGACCTGCCGGAGCTGGAGTCCTTCTTCACCGAGCTGCCGACAACCGTTGTCGTCGACCACATGGGCACGCCCGACGTGCTCAAAGGGGTCGATCATCCCGAGAACCAGCGCTTCCACCGGCTGATGGAGGAGCACGAGAACTTCTGGGTCAAGGTGAGCTGCCCAGAACGCATGACGGTCGCAGGCCCGCCCTATGACGACGTCACGCCCTACGCCAGGGCGCTGGTGGAGAAGTTCCCCGATCGGGTGCTGTGGGGTACGGACTGGCCGCACCCGAATATGAAGAAACAGGCACCGGACGACGGTGTGCTGGTAGACCGCATCCCGAAGATCGCGCCGACGCCGGCCCTGCAGCAGAAGCTGCTGATCGACAACCCGATGCGACTTTACTGGTCCTAGAAGGGATCGCCCCAGGGAGACTAGAATAGGTCCAGGCGGCCCACCGTGCTGCGTTGCAATCGTGGGCTGCGCTGGATATATCGATCCTGAAATATCGGCTAGCGCGGCGATATCGCGCGGTTTTTGCAATTGGAGAATGCCGATGGCTCGTAAAGAGCAAGCCTACGACGACATCCCTGGCACCTTCGTCTTCGATGCGGAACGGTCCCGCCAGGGCTACCCGATCAACTCGTTCTGCATGTCGCTGATGAAGGATGAGAACCGCAAGGCCTTCAAGGCGGACGAGGCGGGCTACATCAAGCAGTTCCGCATGACGCCCGAGCAGGAACAGGCGATCCTGACCCGCGACTACAACCGGATGCTCGAGCTCGGCGGCAACATCTACTTCACCGCCAAGCTCGGTGCGACGGACGGCCACTCGTTCCAGCACCTCGCCGCGGTCATGACCGGCAACACCCAGCAGGGCTACGCCGACATGATGCTCGCCGGCGGCCGCTCGGTGGAAGGCAATCGCAGCAGGTCCGGCAAGAACACGCCTGCCCCGTTCCTCGCCGAAACGGACCGTGTGAAGGCGTCGCCGAAGCGCAAGTCGGTCGCCAAGCCGAAGGCCAAGGCGAAGGCGAAATCCAAGGCAAAGTCCAAGTCCAAATCCAAATCCTCAGCAAAGCGGAAGTGAGCCGTGGCAAAGATCATTGCAGGCATCGGATCCTCGCACGTCCCCGCCATCGGCGCGGCGATCGACAACAACAAGACTGAGGAGCCCTATTGGAAGCGGGTGTTCTCGGGCTTCGAGACGTCGCAGGAGTGGATGCGGGAGACCAAGCCGGACGTGGCGATCGTCGTCTATAACGACCACGCCTCGGCCTTCTCCACCGATCTCATCCCGACCTTCGCACTCGGCACCGCGACCGAGTTCCCGCCTGCTGACGAGGGCTGGGGTCCGCGTCCCGTGCCGGTGGGCAAGGGCCACCCCGAGCTGGCGGCGCATATCGCCCAGTCCGTGATCCTCGACGAGTTCGACCTTACCGTCGTCAACAAGATGGAGATCGACCACGGCCTGACCGTCCCGCTCAATCTGCTGTGCGGCAAGATCCCGCCGACCGGCGAGTGGCCGTTCAAGATCATCCCGTTGGCCGTGAACGTGGTCATGTATCCGCCCCCGACGGGCCACCGCTGCTTCATGCTCGGCAAGGCGATCCGCAAGGCGGTCGAGTCCTATCCGGAAGACCTCAAGGTCGTGATCTTCGGAACCGGCGGTCTCTCCCACCAGATCAGCGGCCCGCGCGCCGGTCTGATCAACAGCAAGTGGGACAAGAACTTCCTCGACAACCTGTCGAAGGATCCGGTCAAGTTGAGCAAGATCCCGCACATCGACTACATGCGCGAAGCCGGTGCCGAAGGCATCGAGATGGTGATGTGGCTGATCATGCGCGGCGCGCTCGGCGACAAGGTCGAGGAGGTCTACCGCTTCTACACCGTGCCGGCGTCGAACACCGCCGTGGGCCATATCATCCTGGAAGCCCGCGACAAGGCTCCTAAGCGTGCCGCGCCGGCCAAGCGCGCTGCGTCCAAGGCGCGCCCCGCCAAGAAATTGAAGCGTGCCGCCGCGCGCGCGAAAGCAGACGTACGTAGGAGCAAGTAATGAAGATCTGCGTTGCCGGCCAGGGTGCGTTCGGCCAGAAGCATCTCGACGCGCTCAAGCGCATCCCCGATGTCGAGGTCACGTCGCTGGTGGGCGGCAATCAGGACACCACCGCCGAGGTCGCCAAGAAATACGGCATTCCGCATTACACCGGCGACCTCGCGGAGGGCATCAAGCGCGCCGACGCGGTGATCCTCACCACGCCGACCAAGATGCATTTCCGCCAGGGCGAGCAGGTGATGCGCGCGGGCAAGCACGTGCTGGTCGAGATTCCGGTGACCGACAGTGTCGAGGACGCCGAGGCTCTGGTGAAGATCGCCAAGGAAACCGGCGTGGTTGCCATGGGTGGCCATGTTCGCCGGTTCAACCCGAGCCATCAGTGGGTGCACAAGCGGGTCGAGAAGGGTGAGCTCGGCATCCAGCAGATGGATGTGCAGACCTACTTCTTCCGCCGCAAGAACATCAACGCCGCCGGCCAGCCGCGTAGCTGGACCGACCACCTGCTGTGGCACCACGCCGCGCATACCATCGATCTGTTCCAATACCAGACCGGTCAAACCATCTCGGATTGCTACGCGGTGCAGGGCCCGATCCACCCGCAGCTCAACATCGCGATGGACATGGGCATCGTCGCCCGGGTGCCGTCGGGCGCGATCCTCACTCTGTCGTTGTCCTTCAACAACGACGGCCCGATCGGCTCGTTCTTCCGCTACATCTGCGACAACGGCACCTACAAGGCCTATTACGACGATCTGTTCGACGGCAAGGACAACAAGATCGACGTCTCCAAGGTCGACGTGTCGATGGACGGTATCGAGCTCGAGGACCGCGAGTTCATCGCCGCGATCAAGGAGAAGCGCGAGCCGAATGGCTCGCTCGCACAGCTGCTGCCCTGCATGCAGGTGCTCGGCAAGCTCGAGAAGATCATTGACCCGCAGCGCAAGGCGCACGCGTAGGCTTGCGGGCAAGAGACAGGGATATTTGAAGGGGCTGCCGACAAGGCGGCCCCTTTTTCCATGGGCGATGAGACTACGCCAGGATATCGATGCTGGTCGCCTGGCCGGCAGCAGGCAAGCCCGCGGCGGCGGAGGGCTGGCCGGCGTCGGCCGGCGCCACGCCATCCCTGGTCGTCGCAAGGCTGCCGCCGAACGTGACCGCAGGTTGGGCGTTCAGGCCGGTGGCCTGATCGGTCGCCTGGTCTTCGCTCGCGGCTTGCGGTCTGGGGTGCGGGTCCTTGCCGGCACGGGCCTTGGCCTCGTCGCAGGACGAGTAGCACAGGAAGCCGTTCACGACGGAAACCGACATGGGTGCTGGATGCTCCGTGGCGTCTCAGGCCTACGCCTGGAATGTAAACGGGTGGCTAGCGTGCGCACGACAAAGCCATCGCCCCAGCTTGGGCCAGTTGGCGTAAGTATCTGATATGACAAGGATTTCATGGCGACAGCGCGCCATGGCCGCCTTTGCCTCACGACACTGTGACGCCGGTCGCGACGTGTTTGCCTGGGCCACCCCCTGAAGCCCACAAAAAAAGCCCCCGTGCGGTGCACGGGGGCTTGGGATTGCGGGTGCCGTGAGGCTTAGCCGGCGGTCTTGGCGGCCGCGGCGCGCCAGCCGGTCGGGTGGTACTGATCGCGGACCGCTGCCGAGTACGGAGCCGGAGCGACAGTGACCTTGATCTCCGTCTGCTTGTGGCGTTCGACGGTGGTCTTCTTGGTGCCGCCGTTCTCCTCGCCCCACACCAGCGTGAGCTGGGTGCCGGGCTTCGCGTACTGCTCCTCGACGAAGCCAAGCGACAGCATCTTGCGCTCGTTGAAGCTGTAGCCCGAGAACATCGACGCGCCGATGGTCTTGCCGCCGCTCATGACGGCGTCGAACGAGCTCGAGGCGTAGTTCGAGAGCGGCAGGTCGATGAACTTGTAGTTCTCGCCCGGCGCCGCGAACATCGATGACAGAACCCTCACGACGTCCTTGTCGTCCCACGCGAAGGTCACCTTCGTGCGGTGGGGCTTCTTCTCCATCGCCTGCAGGGCTTCCTTGCCGATGAAGTCGTGATCGTACTTGGTGAAGCCGGCGTAGCCCAGGTCCCACGGCGAGGTGTAGTAGTCCTCGATGTTCTTCGACACGAAGCTGCCCCCGAGCGCCGCATTGGCCTCATAGCTCGTGCCGGGCAGCCACTCGCGGTAGGCCTTCTGCTTCGCGCCGGTGTAGACGGCCGGCACGGGGGAGGGAATCCAGCCCGACTCCAGGGTGTTGGTGGCGTAGGCGCGCGAGCCGACTGCGACGATGCCGAACTCCTTGCCGGCTTCCAGGATCGCATTGCGGATCTCGTCGCCCTCGGCGTAGGGCCCCCAGACCTCGAGGCCGGGCGCGCCGGCCATGCCGTGGCGCAGGGCCCGGACCTTGCGGCCCGCGATCTGGATATAGCCCATGTTGAAGAACTTGATGTCCGGGAACGGGCCGCCGTTCAGCTTCTTGATGACCTGTTCGGCGTTGGGGCCCTGGATCTGGTAGCGGTAGCACGTGCGGAACACGGGCTTGCCCATCGGACGGGACGGCGAACGGTCGTCGTACTCGGTCTGGACGTCGAAGCCGCCGGTCTTGGCGTGGAATTCGATCCAGTTCGCGGCGGGATTCCGCCCAACGTAAACCAGCTCGTTCTCGGCCAGGTAGAACAAGATGCCGTCGCCGATCACGTAGCCGTCGTGGGTGACCGGGGCAAATTGCTTGGCTTTATCAACGGTGAAGTTCTTGAACGAATTCGTCGAGAGGTAGGACAGCAGCTTGAGCGCGTCCTTGCCCCGCACGTACAGGTTCACCATGTGGTGGGACTGGTCGAACAGGACGCAGGTTTCTGCCCACGCGCGCTGCTCGTCGCGCCAGTTGGTGAACTCGGGCGCGACCACCGGATAGACGTAGGCGCCGATTTGCGAATTGCGCAACATATTGACGATGTTGCCGCCGGAAGCCTGCACGGCCTCCTCGAGGTTCTTGTAGGCCATACTACTGGTACCCTCCCAGTGAACGAACAAACCATGATGAAGTGCGCGCAACCTAGCCCAGCATCCTGATGATAGGAAGGCCTTGAACCCGGGGGGACCGGGCAGCGTGGCGCACCGGGGCAATATCGCGTCTTGCGGCACTTTTCAATTGAGATTCCGACATTTCGGCGCAGATTCGGTCACAAAAAGCCTACCCCTTCCGCGCTGGTTAATCTCGCCTGGATGTGCGTGACGCATTCCGCGGCGAGCGGTATTGCGACCTGCTGCGGCGTGCGATCCGGAAGGCGAGGCACATGCTCCAGCGTTGCCTTCGCCGTTTTCCGCTTGGTCGCGTGCACAGCACGTCCTGAATCAGGGGAGCCGTGTAGCCGTGTTGTTGTCGGGGTGTCGCGGCGTCGATCGCGCGGCGGCGTCACTGGGCCGGGTGACAGGATACGAGCGCGCCGCGTGCAGTCATTGCCTGGCGTCCGATCCCGGCTAGTCTAGTCGTCCTGGACGATGTGGCGTTGCCGGAGCCTCCATGCAAAGCGTCAAGCCTCCCTTTCGCGCCGATCATGTCGGCAGCTTGCTGCGGCCCGCCGCTTTGAAGGATGCGCGCGCGCGGCGCGAGCGCCGGGAGATCTCGCAGGAGGATCTCACGGCGGCGGAAGATCGCGCGATCGACGCGATCATCCGACGACAGGAGGCGGTCGGGCTCAAGGCAGTCACCGACGGCGAGTTCCGCCGCGCATTCTGGAACTATGATTTCCTTGGGGCGCTCGATGGCCTCGAGGCCTATCTCGGCGAGCGCAAGATCAAATTCCAAGGCCCGCAGCCCAGGCCCATGATGTTGCGCGTCATCGGCAAGCTTGGGACGTTTTCGGGCCATCCGATGATCGACGATTTCCGCTACGTGCAGGCGCACACGCGCGTTACGCCGAAGATGACCATTCCCTCGCCGTCATCGGCGCACTTCCGATACGGACGCGAGGCGGTGCCGTCCGCGATCTATCCCGACATGGACGAGTTCTTTCGCGATCTGGCCGCAACCTATCGTCAGGCGGTGAGCGCGTTCGCCGACGCCGGCTGCCGCTACCTGCAGCTCGATGAGGTGAATTTCACTTACCTGTGCGACCCCAAGCTGCGCGAGCAGGTGCGCGGTCGGGGCGAGGATCCCGACAAGCTCCCGCACATTTACGCGGATATGATCAACGCCGCCATATCCGACATCCCCGCCGATATGACGATTTCCATGCATCTCTGTCGCGGCAACTTCCGCTCGACCTTCGTCGCCTCCGGCGGCTACGAGCCGGTTGCGGACGTGCTGTTCAACTCAACCGACGTGCACGCCTATTTCATGGAATACGACACCGATCGCGCGGGCGGGTTCGAGCCGTTGCGGTTCGTTCCGAAGGGAAAGATCGTGGTGCTCGGGCTGGTCACGTCGAAGGCGGGCGCGCTGGAGAGCAAGGACGACATCAAGCGCCGTATCGATGAAGCTGCGAAATACGTGCCGCTTGAGCAGCTATGCTTGTCCCCTCAATGCGGGTTCGCCTCGACCGAGGAGGGCAACGAGCTCACCGAGGACCAGCAATGGGCGAAGCTCGCGCAGATCGTCGAGATCGCCGATGAGGTGTGGGGATCGGCGTGATCAGCGAACGGCTTGAGCGCCGCAGATAACCAGAAAAAGTCAGATCAGGGAGTGAAAAAATGAAACGCACCAAGCCGCCGTTCCGCGCCGACCACGTCGGCAGCCTGCTGCGCCCGCAGGCGCTCAAGGATGCGCGTGAGAAACGGGCGAAAGGCGCGATCAGCGATGCCGACCTCAAGGCGGTCGAGGACCGCGAGATCGAGCGCGTGATCAAGAAGCAGGAGGAGGCCGGACTGCAGTCGATCACCGATGGCGAATTCCGTCGCTCGTGGTGGCACCTCGACTTCCTCTGGGGTCTCAAGGGTGCCGAGCGCTTCCTGCCGACCACCGGTGTCGCCTTCGCGGGCATGAACACGCGCTCGGAAGGTGTGCAGGTGACCGGCAAGCTCGATTTCGACGGCCATCCCATGATCGAGCACTTCAAGTTCGTGAAGTCGCACACCTCGCGCACGCCGAAAATGACGATCCCGGCGCCATCGGCGATCTACGGGCGGCCGATCAAAATTCCGATCGACGCCAAGGTCTATCCGCGGCTGGACGAGATGTTCGAGGATCTTGGCAAGGCCTACCGCAAGGCGGTGCGCGCCTTCGCCGAAGCCGGCTGTCGCTACCTGCAACTCGACGAGGTGTTCATCGCCATGCTGTGCGATCCCAAGTACCGCAAGCAGATGACCGACCGCGGTGACGATCCGGAAAAGCTCGGCATTCTTTATGGCGATCTGATCAACGCGGCGATGTCGGACATCCCTGAGGACATGACGATCACCATGCATCTGTGCCGCGGCAACTACAAATCCACGTTCATGGGTGCGGGCGGCTATGACGCCGTGCAGGAGATCCTCTTCAACAAGGTGAATGTGCACGGATATTTCATGGAATACGACGACGAGCGCTCCGGCGGCTTCGAGCCGCTGCGCATGCTGCCCAAGGGCAAGACCGTCGTGCTCGGCATCATGACAACCAAGACCGGCAAGCTGGAGACCAAAGACGAACTCAAGCGCCGCATCGACCAAGCCGCGAAATATGCGCCGCTCGATCAGCTCTGCATCTCTGGCCAATGCGGCTTCGCTTCGACCGAGGAGGGCAACGTCCTTACCGAGGATGAGCAGTGGGCCAAGATCCGCCGGCTGGTCGAGGTTGCCGACGAGGTGTGGGGATGAGTGACGGCGACCTCGCAGCGATCCGCGAGGCCGTCCGCGCGCTCTGCAGCGAGTTTCCCGGCGAGTACTGGCGGGCGCTCGACCGCGAGCGCGCCTATCCCACGGCGTTCGTCAATGCGCTCACCATGGCCGGATTCCTTGCCGCTCTCATTCCGGAGGAGTACGGCGGCAGCGGGCTCACTTTGCGCGCAGCCGCGGCCATCATGGAGGAGATCCAGGCATCCGGCTGCAACGGCGCCGCCTGCCACGCCCAGATGTACACCATGGGCACGCTGCTGCGGCACGGCAGCGCCGAGCAGAAGGGGCGGTACCTGCCGGCGATCGCGCGCGGCGAGTTGCGGCTGCAGGCGTTCGGCGTGACGGAGCCGACGTCAGGCACCGACACGCTCAGCCTGCGCACCACGGCCGTACGCGACGGCGACAGCTACATCGTCAACGGCCAGAAGATCTGGACGTCGCGTGCCGAGCACTCCGACCTGATGCTGCTGTTGGCGCGCACTACGCCGCGCGAACAGGTGAAGCGACGCACGGAAGGTCTCTCGGTTTTCCTGCTGGACATGCGCGCGGCACGTGGTGCGGGCCTCGCCGTCAAGCCGATCCGCACCATGATGAACCACGCCACGACGGAGGTGTTCTTCGACAATCTGCGCATTCCGGCCGGCAGCCTGATCGGCGAAGAGGGACAGGGCTTCCGCTACATCCTGACGGGGATGAACGCGGAGCGGATCCTCATCGCCGCCGAGTGCGTCGGCGACGCCAAATGGTTCATCGAAAAGGCGACGAGCTATGCCCGCGAGCGCGTGGTGTTCGGGCGGCCGATCGGCCAGAACCAGGGCGTGCAGTTCCCGGTCGCCAGGAGCTACGCGCAGATGCGCGCCGCTCAATTAATGGTGGCCGAGGCGGCGCGCCTCTACGATGCGGCGCTCGATTGCGCGGCGGAGGCCAACATGGCCAAGCTGCTGGCGGCGGACGCGTCATGGGCGGCGGCGGAAATGTGCGTGCAGACCCACGGCGGCTTCGGCTTCGCCGAAGAATTCGATATCGAGCGCAAGTTCCGCGAGACCCGCCTCTATCAGGTGGCGCCGATCTCCACCAACCTGATCCTGTCCTATCTCGCCGAGCACGTGCTCGGCCTGCCGCGGTCATACTAGTCCATCGGGGCAGGGGCCGAGGCGGGCGGCACGGTCCTGTGGACACGGCTGGACCCGACCACGAGCAGTAGCGGAATCGATATCAGCGCGAGGATCATCAGCAGCTTGAACGCGTTGGCGAAGCCGATGATGGCTGCCTGCTGGGCGATCATCTTGTCGAACAGAGCGCGGCCGACGTCATGACCGAGGTCGAAGTAGCGCGCCACGTCCGGCATCTTCAGCGCGTCATTAAAAGGCGTGATGTGCTCTACGAATTGAGCATGGTTCACCGAAGTCGAGTGCACCAGCACCGCGATGACCACCGGAATGCCAACGGCGCTGCCGATGTTGCGCACGAGCGTGAGGATGGCGGCGCCTTCCGTGCGTAGATGTCCCGGCAGGGTGGCGAAGGCGGCGGTGCTGAGTGGCACGAACACCAGCCCCAGGCCGAATCCCTGGATCACGGTGACGATGATGATGGTCGATTCCGACGTCATGTTGGTGAAGCCGACCATCTCGTACATGGTGATCGCAGTTGACGTCATGCCGACGAGCATCAACGTGCGGGCCTCGAACAGCTTGAGCAGCTTTCCAACCACCAGCATGCCCACCATCGTGCCGGCCCCACGTGCCGCCATCAGCAGTCCTGCGGGCAGCACTGGATAGCCGATGACGTTCTGCAGGAAGAGGGTCGACAGCGCCATGGTCGAAAACACGGTCATCCCCAGGATGACCATGAAGAAGCAGCCGCCGGCGAAGTTGCGGTCCTTGAATAGCTCGAACTTCACGAAAGGTTCGCGCGCGGTGAGAGAGTGCGCGAAGAAGTAATAAAACCCGATCGCCGCGATCACGGCCTCGGCCACGATCTCGGAGGAATCGAACCAGCCCTGCTGCTCGCCGCGGTCGAACATGAGCTGGAGCGCGCCGATGCCCACCGCGAGCGCGACGAAGCCCATCCAGTCGAAGCGCAGATGGTCCTGCGGCTCGCTCTCGTCCATGAACGCCAGCAGTCCAAGAACCGTCAGCACGCCGATCGGAAAATTGATCAGGAACACCCAGTGCCAGCTATATGTCTCGGTGAGCCAACCGCCGATCGTCGGGCCCATGATCGGGCCGAGCATCACGCCCATGCCCCAGATCGACATCGCCCAACCGCGCTCTTCCGGAGGGTAGGAGTCGAGCATCACGGCCTGAGACAGCGGAATGAGCCCGGCGCCGAACAGGCCCTGCAGCAGGCGGAACAAAACCATCTGCTCGATCGAATGGGCGAGGCCGCATAGCAAGGAAGCAGCTGTAAAGCCGACCGTGCACACGACGAACAGCTTCTTGCGCCCGAACCGGGCTGCGAGCCAGCCGATGGGAGCCGTCATGATGGCGGATGCGACGATGTAGGAGGTCAGCACCCAGTTGATCTGGTCGAGCGAGGCCGACAACGAGCCCTGCATGTAGGGCAGCGCCACGTTCGCCACCGTGGTGTCGAGCGCCTGCATGATGGTCGCGCTCATGGCGCAGACCGTCAGCATCGCCCGCCGCAGGCCCATCGGCTGAGCGGCGCGGGCCGCGTTCACGGCTTTTTTTCCTCCGCAATCGCTTCGGTGCCGCCGAACAGCGAAGCGAGAGTGCGGCGGCGGCGGGTGTCGATGTCGACCGTCGCACTCATGCCCGCGCGCAGGTGACCGACGTCTTGCTCAGGATCGAGCGCGATGCGCACCGGGACGCGCTGCACGACCTTGACCCAGTTCCCGCTGGCGTTCTGCGGCGGCAGGATCGCGAACTGCGCTCCGGTGCCGGGGCTGATCGACACGACGGTTCCATGGAACGTGTGCCCAGGGAACGTGTCGACGTGCACGAAGGCCCGTTGGCCGACGCGCAGGTACGTGATGTCGGTTTCCTTGGGATTGGCGTCCACCCACGGCCGCTGGTCGTCGACGATGGCGAACACGGGGGTGCCTGCGGCGAGATAGCGGCCGAGCTGGATGGCGTCCACCTGCGTCGCCGTTCCGGAGATCGGCGCGCGCATGACGGTGTGATCGAGGTCGCGGCGGGCCTGATCGAGAGCCGCGGACGCCGTCACGAAAGCCGGAAAGCGCTCGAGCGGCAGGTCGGACTCGCCCAGGAGCTGGTTGAGGATCTGGATCTCCTGCTGAGCGAGCTGCTCGAGCTGGGTGCGCGCGACCGCGAGCTGCATGAGGGAGGAGTCGGCGTCGGCGGCGGATCCGGACCGGCTCGCCAACAGCGCCGACTTGCGATCGACGTCATTCTGCTTGAGCTTGACCGTCTCGCGCGCGATCCCGATCAGCTGCCTCACCGAGGCGAGATTGGTCTTGAGATTGTTGAACTCGGTGCGAGCGCTGTCGAGCCGTCCTTCCGCCTGCTTGACGGTGATCTGGAACGGGACAGGATCGATCTGCACCAACACGTCGCCTGCCTTCACCTGCTGGCCTTCGACGACCATCACGCGGCTGATCTTCCCGGCCACGTCGGGCGTGATCAGCACCTTCTGGGCGCCGACATAGGCGTTGTCGGTGGAGACGTAGCGCCCGCCCATCAGGAATACTGCGAGCGTCACGACCGCCACGATCGCCGGGATGACCACCAGCAGCATGATGCGGCGATACTGCCTGAACACGCCGACAAGGCGGGCGGCGCTGGCGCGCCGCACCGGCTGTGGCGGCACGACTTTCAGGACGGGCTCGGCCGGTTTGGCCGCCGGCTCGCTGCCGCCGGTCTTGAGCGCCGGATCAGCCATAGCGCGGCTCCTTCTCGCTTCCTCCAGCCTGGGCACGCAAACCGATCTGCTCGCGCAAGTTCTCCTTGATGGCGGCGAGATGTCCGGTCATGCGGTCCACCGCCGGGCGCTCGAGCCCTTGCAGGGTGCTGGTCAGCATCTCGGTCGTGAGGGTATTGAGCCGGTCGAGCAGTGGCCGGGCCGCGGGTGTCAGGAATAGCCGCTTGGCGCGCCGGTCATTGGGATCGCTGCGTCGCTCGATCAGGCCGTTCTCGCACAGCCGGTCGATCAGGCGGGTCAGCGTGATCGGCTGGATGTCCAGGAGGTCGGCGAGTTCCGACTGCTTGAGCCCTTCCGACCGCTCCAGGCGGAACAGAACACCCCACTGGGCGCGGGTCATGCCAAATTTGCGCGCCTCCTGGTCGACCAGGGTGCGGAGCATTCGGGCTACGTCACTGAGAAGGAATGCGAAATCACGCTCTAGAGAGAAAGTCTGCACGGGGCCTCACTGTAAGCGTGTCATATTATAAGCTGGCTTATTAAGTATTCCAGTTGCGACCCCCTAAAATTTTAGCAATGCGGCCATGCACGTAGCGCGCGATATCGTCCGCCATGCGCTTCATGGCGCGTTCCGGCGCCGTCTTCCTCCCGGCGGCGGATATGCACCGCGCACGTTTCCCCTCGACGGTGTCCTGGGTTAGGCACAGTCTTCGGCCGGTGCGAATGCCGCGCCTGCACACAGCGATCTCCCCTCGTTCGACAAAGAGACACCCATGGACAAAGCATTGCACGACAAAGGGCTGGCCATCCGCCGCGCGGTCCTCGGCGACGGCTACGTCGACAACGCCATGAAGAACGTCGACGCGTTCAATCAGCCGCTGCAGGACCTGCTGAACGAGTACTGCTGGGGCGGCGTTTGGGGGCGCGAAGGCTTGCCGCGCAGGACGCGCAGTCTTCTCAATCTCGCCATGCTGACCATTCTCAACCGGCCGCACGAGCTGCGCGCGCACCTGCGCGGTGCGCTCAACAATGGCGTCACGCGCGAGGAAATCCAGGAGGTGTTCCTGCAGGTGGCGATCTACGCCGGTGTGCCGGCGGCGGTCGACTCGTTCCGTATCGCGCGCGAGTTCTTCGCCGAGATCGACAAGAAGAGTTAGCGCGCAGATCGCGTGTGCCGGAAGGTTGAAATCGGCCTTTCGAACCGGACATGCGCAGATACATCCACGGGGCAAACACAATGGACATCGGCTTCGTCGGCGTTGGCCGGATGGGCTTTCACATGGTGCGTCGGCTGATCGAGGCCGGCCACAGGCTCGTCGTACATGACACCAGCACCGAGGCGCTCGCACGCGTCGAGGCGCTCGGAGCGTCGCGCGCCGCCTCGCCGGCGGACGTGGCTGACCAGGTCGAGACGGTGCTGGCGAGCTTGCCGACGCCGGACGTCGTGCTAGCGGTGACGGCAGGGCCCGGCGGGATCAGCGAGGGCAAGCGCGTGCGCCGCTTCGTCGACCTGTCGACCACGGGTGCGCAGATGGCCGCACGCACCGCCGAGCTTTTGCGAGCGCGGGGCATCGCGCAGATTGATTCGCCGGTGAGTGGCGGCGTGGGTGGTGCCGAGAAGGGGACGCTCGCCGTCATGGTTTCCGGTCCTGCCGCCGACGTGGCGATGGTCGAGCCGGCGCTCGCCGTCATTGGCCGCGTGTTCAAGGTCGGAGACCGCCCCGGCGCCGCGCAGACCATGAAGCTGATCAACAACTATCTGTCGGCCACGGCCATGGCGGCGACCGCGGAAGCCATGGTGATGGGGGTGAAAGCCGGGCTCGACCCGCTTTTGATGTTGGACGTGATCAACGCCGGCAGCGGACGCAACACCGCCAGTCAGGACAAATACCCGCGGGCCGTCGTCACCGGCACGTTCGATTTCGGCTTCGCCACCGGACTCATGCTCAAGGACGTCCGACTTTGCCTCGACGAGGCGGCGGCGCTCGGCGTGCCCCACGACATCATGACTGCGGTCGGGCGAGCCTGGCAGACGACGCAGGACGAGATCGGCGCTGACAACGATTTCACAACAGTGATCAAGCCGCTCGAGCGTCGCGCCGGCGTCCAGGTGCGCGGAGCATGACGGGGCGTGACGCTGGCTGCGGCGGTGCAGTGATCCTCGCTCAGACCAACCCCAGCTCGGTGAGCGCGGTTACGTGCTGATCCGCCGATTGTGGCGAGAAGCAACAGAACACGACGAGGCTCATTGCGCCCGGCGCAGCCGAAAGTTCCGAGACGGTGGTGGCGACGGCGACGCGCGCTGCAAGATCGGCGGGAAAGCCGTAGATGCCCGTCGAAATCGCTGGGAATGCGAGGGATTTGAGTTGGTGCCGGCGCGCGATCGCGATGGCAGTCCGATAGCACGATGCGAGCTGGTCCTCCTCGCCTGCGTGACCGCCGCGCCACACCGGCCCGACCGCATGGATCACGTGCCGCGCCGGCAGCTGGTAGCCGCGTGTCAGCTTGGCGCTGCCGGTCTCGCAACCGCCGAGCAGGCGGCATTCGGCCAGAAGCTCTGGCCCTGCCGCCCGATGGATGGCGCCGTCGACCCCGCCACCGCCGCGCAGTGACGTATTCGCCGCGTTGACGATGGCGTCCAGGCCAAGGGTGGTGATGTCGGCCACGACAACGTCGAGCCGCGTGGCGGCGACTTCGGTCGTGACGAGCGGGGTGGGCGCGTCCGGCATCGGCTGAGTTTAGTCGGGCGTCGCAGCCAAGACGAGAGAGCTAGGCCACCTGCTGACCGGCCGGGGGGCCGAACTCCGGCTCGAAATCGGTGCCGACGTCCGGATGGAAGGCCGGCTCGAAGTTCAGGTCATCCTTCACGCGCGGCCGCCCGAACAAGAATCCCTGCGCTTGCGTGCAGCCGGCGGCATGCAGGAGGGCGAGCTGTTCGTCGGACTCGACACCTTCGGCCGTGGTGATGACATCGAGCGCCCGTGCCAGTCCGGTGACCGCGCTGACAATCGCCATGCAGTCCGCCCGCGTGGTCAGGTTGGCGACAAACGAGCGATCGATCTTGATCTTGTCGAACGGGAAGCGTTGCAGATAGCTGAGTGACGAATAGCCCGTCCCGAAGTCGTCGAGCGCGATCGAGATGCCCATTCCGCGGAGGCGGTGCAGCAGCGCGAGATTGTCCTCATTGTTCTGCAGCAGCACCGATTCGGTGACTTCTAGTTCGAGCCGCTCCGCGGGCATCCCGGAATCGCGCAGCGCGCTCGTCACCATCGCCATCAGGCCTGCCTGCCGGAATTGCACTGATGAGAGGTTGACCGCGAGCTTGATATGCGCGGGCCATGTCACGGCTTCCTGGCAGGCGGTGCGCAGCACCCATTCGCCGAGCGCGACAATCAGCCCGGTCTCCTCGGCCAGCGGAATAAAGCTGTCGGGCGCCACCAGCCCGCGACGCGGATGGTTCCATCGCACCAGCGCTTCCATGCCGCAGATCTCTTTGCTGCCGGTAAGGACAATCGGCTGATAGTGCAGTTCGAATTCGTGACGTGCGATCGCGGTGCGCAGATCCATTTCCAGCGCGTGGCGCGCGCGCGCCTGCATCTCCATCTCCGGCTTGAAGATGCGGTAACCGTTGCGCCCGTCCGACTTGGCCTTGTAGAGCGCGAGATCCGCCGTCTTGAGCACTTGGTCCGCTTCGCGCCCGTGGTCGGGCACGAGGGCAATCCCGATGCTCGTTTCCACGTTGACCTGATTGTCGCCCAACAGGAAGGGTTCCCGGACCGCCTGCAGGATCGACTCGGCCAACGCGTCGACGCGGCCCTCGTCGCCGGCCGGGAGGCTCTGCAGCACAGCGAACTCGTCGCCGCCCAGCCTCGCCACGAGGTCCGTCTCGGGCGCCTTCGCACGCAGCCGCTCCGCCACCGCCTTGAGGAGGGAGTCACCGAACAGGTGGCCGAGGGTGTCGTTGACTTCCTTGAAGCGGTCGAGGTCGAGCAGGTGCACTGCAAAGCGCGTGCCGTCCAAGCGGAACCTTTCGGCGGCTGCGTTCACCCGCTGCAGGAACAGCACCCGGTTGGCGAGGCCTGTGAGTGCATCGTAATGCGCAAGCTGCGTGATCTCGGCCTCCGCCCGCTTGGCTGCGGTCACGTCCTGATGCACGGTGATCCAGCCTCCGCCGGGAATGCACTGGCGGCTCGCGGCGATGAACCGGCCGTCGGCGAGTTCGTCGATCACGAAGATCGGCTCCTGCCTGAACGCCTTGGCCATTCGCCGCTCGACATACGCTTCCTTGTCCGGATCTTTCGGGCTGCTGCCATTGCTCATGCGCGCGCGCAGGATGTCGCGCAGGTCGGTTCCGACTTTCGTCTGCTCCGGCGTCAGGTCGTACATCTGGCGATAGAGATCGTTGCAGACGGTCAAGCGTTTGTCGGGCCCGAACATGCAGAGTCCCAGCGGCAGGTTCGCGAGCGCGGTTTCGAACCAGGCGTTGGTGCGCGCGAGCGACGATGTGACGGTCTGCAGCTTGCGTTCGCGGACGGCTCCGAAGCCGATCGCGGCGAGGATCGCCAGCACGATGACGGCGGCCAGCATGTAATAGACGCGGGCGTTCTGCGCGGAGTGTCGGTAGATTTCCGACGAGGAGAGTCCGACTACGGCAATGAGCGGGAAATCGTGGACCACGCGGTAATGGACGAGCCGTTCGACACCGTCGACGACGCCGCCCCCGTTCCAATAGCTACCGCCGGGGGCTGTCTTGTAGCGCTGCAGAGCGCCTGATCTGGCGACGGTCCGTCCGATGGTCGCAAGGACCGAAGTGTCGATGCCGCCGCGCGCGCGGATCACGCCATCGAACCCGATCAGCGACGCGATCCCCCCGGCGCCGAGGTCGAGCTCATCAAAGAACGTCTGCAATTGGAGCGGATCGATTGCCGCGGTAATGACTCCTCCGAACGAGCCGTCCGCCGCGTCGATACGGCGGCTGAGGATGATCGCCCATGCATCCTGGGTACGCAGGTGAACCGGCTTGCTGACGAACAGTTGGTCGGTGGTCGATGTCACATGCACCCGGACGTGCTCGCGGTCTCCGACGAAGATACCCGGCGCCTGAGGTCCGAACGTCGAGGCTTTGATCGTGCCGTCGGGGGCTATGATGGAGAGTTGCAGTGCAAGATCGTTGCGGACGTCGGGATTGCGCGCCCATGCGGCGATGTCGAACCCTTGCGGATTCTGCTGATAGGAGGTGCGCAGGATGCGCAGCGTCGTGTCGACATTCTTGAGCGAACGCGAGATGTAGCCTTCGAACATCTGGACGAGGTTCGCGCCGCTCCGCTGTGCGGCGGCTTCGGCTTGTTCCTTGTCCTTGTGCAGAAGGTATGCGAGCCCGACGATCACGACAGCGATCATTCCGAGCCCGAGGTAGGTCACGGGCTGCAGGAACGAGCGAAACCACGGGAGTCGTTCCCCACCCTGCATCATACGTTTCCTCAATTTTCGAGTGTGAGTGTGCCGGGCTGCCCTTTAAAATTTGCGTTAAGAGGCGTCTCCCGGACGCGCGGTCGGCTACACGTCGCGCAATGCTTGCGGTTGTCGTAAAGCGAGTGTTTGCGGTCTCGCCCAATGGTGGCGACCGTCAACTATACAACCTGAATCGCGGGGCGGGGTTGTGCGACCGATGCGCGGCTGGGACGAGGTCAGTCCATCACCGCAGGCACCTCGGCACGCAGGTCGACGGTGCTTTTGACGCCGATGTCGTCGAAGTGCTCGTCCAGGAAGCGGCGCGCGGCGCGGCGGCCGTCCTCGCGCAGCAGCTCGAAGAAATCGTAGTCGTTGGTGAGCTTGCTGCTGGCGTTGTAGTAGCGGCCGGCACTGTCGAGCACGATGCGGTGGACTTTGATGCGCCTGTATTGCCCGGGCCCGGTGCCATGCGGCAGGCGGCCCTGGTCGATCAGCCGGGAGACGAACTCGATCGCGCGATACTCCGACAGGAGCGAGGAGTTGAACGTGATCTCATTCAGCCGGTTGACGATCTCCTGCGAGGACTTCGGGGTGGTCTTGCGCACGAGCGGATTGATCTGCACCACCAGCACGTCTTCGGTCTCGGTGGTCGAGAAGAACGGAAAGATCACCGGATTGCCGAGATAGCCGCCATCCCAGAACGGCACGCCGTCGATCTCGACCGCCTGAAACAGCATGGGGAGGCAGGCCGATGCCATCACGGCATCGGCCGAAATCTTGTTGCGGGAAAAGACATGCAGCCGCCCGGTGTGGACGTTGGTTGCCGATACGAATAGCTGAAGTTCATCGGATGCGCGGATGGCATCGAAATCGACGAAACGCGTAATCAGGTCCTTGAGTGGGTTGATGTTGAGCGGATTGACGTCGTACGGCGAAAAATAGCTCGACATCACGTCGAGCCATGTCTGGATCGGCGAACCCTCCAACGGCACGAACGAGAACAGCCGCTCGACGACCGCGCGCTGCATCGGCGGCAGGCCGCCGCCGAAGCTCGCGGCGCGCCAGAATTCCGCCAGGCGCCTGCGGGCCTCCTCCGACCCGCCGCGCGCAAGCCCGTCCGCGAGCATGACCGCGTTGACGGCGCCGGCGGAGGCGCCGGAAATTCCCTCGATTTCGATGCGCTCCTCGCCAAGCAGATGGTCGAGCACACCCCAGGTGAACGCACCATGCGCCCCGCCGCCCTGAAGCGCGAGGTTGATCTTCTTGCGAGGGCTTGGATGGCGTGCCGCGCCAGGCCTTGGCCCAGACTTGGGCTTGAGCAGGGAGAGGATCACTGCGCGGTCCAGCCCCCGTCCATCGACAGATTGGCTCCGGTGATCTGCGAGGCTGCGTCCGAGCACAGAAACACCGCGAGGGCGGCAACCTGCTCGACCGTGACGAATTGCTTGGTCGGTTGTGCCGCCAGCAGCACGTCGCGCTTCACCTCCTCTTCGGTCATGTTGCGCGCCTTCATCGTGTCGGGGATTTGCTTTTCGACCAGCGGCGTCCACACGTAGCCGGGCGAGATGCAATTGCAGGTGATGCCGAAGGTCGCGACTTCGAGGGCGACGGTCTTGGTCATTCCGGCGATGCCGTGCTTGGCCGAGACGTAAGCCACCTTGAACGGTGAGGCGACGAGCGAATGCGCCGACGCCGTGTTGATGATGCGGCCCCACTTGCGCGCTTTCATGCCGGGCACCGCCGCGCGAATGGCGTGGAATGCCGCAGACAGGTTGATGGCGATGATCTGGTCCCACTTCTCGACCGGGAACTCCTCGATCGGGGCGACGTGCTGGATGCCGGCATTGTTCACCAGCACGTCCACGGCGCCGAAGGATTTCTCAGCGGTCGCGATCATTTCGGCAATTTGCGCGGGTTTCGTCATGTCAGCTGCGGAGTACACGGCCTTCACACCGAACTCCGCCTCGATGCCGGTGCGTTCCTTCTCGATCGCCGCCATCTCGCCGAAACCGTTGATCATCACGTTGGCACCCTCGCGCGCCAGCGCACGCGCGATGGCAAGTCCGATCCCCGACGTGGAGCCCGTCACGACGGCGGCTTTTCCTTTCAGCATGGTGCGAACCTCCAGAATCGGCGGGCGTGCGGCGGCCCTGGACCGAGTCGACGGCAGTCATTACCTGCCGCAAGATGGGGCCGGGATTGTTGCGTCGCAACATGTTTCTGAGCGACCTTTGAATCAAACAGCAAGGAAGCGTAAAAAGCGCGCGATGGCCGCCGTATTCCCGAGCCCTGATCACAATCACGCGCGCTGCGCTGCCGACGTTATCGCCCACGCCGAGAGGTTGTGCGCGGGTGGCGGTCAGCGCCTCACGCCGATGCGGCGTAGCGTGCTCGAGATCCTGGCCGCCAGCCACAAGCCGTTGGGGGCCTACGAGATCATCGACGCGCTTGCAGGAGTCGGCCCGCGGCCTGCCCCGATCACGATTTATCGCGCACTTGATTTCCTGATCGCCAACGGGCTCGTGCACCGCATCGCCAGTCGCAACGCGTTCCTCGCCTGCGTGCACAACCATGCCAGCGGCGCGCTCGTGACGTTCCTGATCTGCGAGTCATGCGGCACGGTCGGAGAGGCGCCGAGCACTGACGTGGGGCAGACGCTCGCCGCTGCGGCGAAGAGCGTCGGGTTCACTCCGAAGATGTCGGTGGTGGAGATCACCGGGTTGTGCGCGCACTGCGCCTCCGGGCGGGTGCATTCGAATTAGGCCGGCGGCATGACCATATCTCAGACGCAGGCCGCGGCGCCACGCGCGCTCGAGGCGGGGCCGATCTTCCTCATCGTGCTGATGTGCCTCGTGTGGGGGCTCAATCAGGTCGCCATCAAGTTTGCGCTGCCTGACGTGCCGCCAATCCTGCAGGTGGTCATCCGCTCCGGTGGTGGGCTGCTGATCGTGCTTGCCTGGGCGTTCTGGCGCGGAATCCCGCTCACCCGGCGCGACGGCACGCTCGTTGCCGGGCTCGTCTCGGGCGTGCTGTTCGCAGCCGAGTTCATCATGATCTTTCGCGGGATGCTTTACACCAGCGCAAGCCGCGCCTCGCTGTTCCTCTACACGGCGCCGTTTTTCGTGGCGCTCGGCGCGCGCTGGCTGCTGCCGGGCGAACGCCTGTCGGCCCCGCAGTGGCTTGGTCTCATGCTGTGTTTCCTCGGTATCGGCGCAGCCGTCGGGCTCCCGCAGCCGAACGTCGATCCGACCGTGCTGCTCGGCGACGCCATGCTCATCGCGGGCGGGGCGCTCTGGGGCGCTACGACGCTGGTGATGAAGTCGACGCGGCTGCGTCTGGTCGCGCCCGAGAAGACCCTGATCTACCAACTCGCCATATCGGTTCCGATCATGGCCGCGACCAGCGTGATGGCGGGCGAGGAGGTGACCCACGCGCCAGGCGCCGTGGCGGCCGCCTGGATGGTGTTCCAGGTGGCGGTCGTGGGCTTCACATTTCCGATATGGTTCACGTTTATTCAGCGCTATGCCGCAACCCGGGTGTCGGCTTTCACGTTCCTGGTACCGTTGTTTGGCGTCGCCGCCGGGTGTCTCTTGCTGAACGAGCCGTTTACACCGGCTTTTGCCGTGGCCGTCGGGCTGGTCGTGACCGGGCTGGTGCTGGTCAACCGCCGTGGCTGACGTTAGATAAGCGGAGGGCGGGGGCGGCGGATTCGTAAAGGACCGTCCGCAATTGTGAGTCTGGCGAAGCCCCGGAGAGACTGCATGGATGAGAGAGCCGCGCCACTGATCGCCACGACCGGCGCCGCGCCTTTGCCGCGGCACAAGACCATGGCGGTCAAGGTGGGCCGCGTCACGGTTGGCGGCGGCGCGCCCATCGTCGTGCAGTCCATGACCAATACCGACACCGCCGACGTGGAAGGGACCGTGCGCCAAGTCGCCGCGCTCGCGCGCGCAGGGTCCGAGCTTGTGCGCATTACGGTTGACCGCGACGAGGCCGCCGCGGCGGTGCCGCACATCAAGGAACGATTGCTCAAGATGAACGTCGACGTGCCGATCGTCGGAGATTTCCACTACATCGGCCACAAGCTGCTTGCGGACCATCCGGCCTGCGCCGAGGCTCTCGACAAGTATCGCATCAATCCCGGCAACGTCGGCTTCAAGGACAAGAAGGACCGCCAGTTCTCCGCGATCGTCGAGACTGCAATCCGCTACGGCAAGCCCGTGCGCATCGGCGCGAATTGGGGCTCGCTCGACCAGGAACTGCTCACCCACCTGATGGACGAGAACAGCCGCTCGCCCAATCCGGCCGACATGCGCGCGGTCACGCGTGAGGCGATGGTGCGCTCCGCCCTGATGTCGGCGGCGCGCGCCGAGGAGATCGGGCTTTCGCGCGACAGGATCATCCTCTCCGCGAAGGTCTCTGCGGTGCAGGACCTCATTGCGGTCTATCTCGAACTCGCCAGGCGCTCCGACTATGCGATCCACCTCGGGCTCACCGAGGCGGGCATGGGCTCCAAAGGCATCGTCGCGTCCTCCGCCGCGCTCGGCATCCTGTTGCAGCAGGGTATCGGCGACACCATCCGCATCTCGCTCACGCCCGAGCCGGGCGGCGACCGCACCCTGGAGGTGAAAGTCGCACAGGAGTTGCTGCAGACCATGGGTTTCCGTGTGTTCGTGCCGCTGGTGGCGGCCTGTCCGGGGTGTGGGCGCACGACGTCGACCACGTTCCAGGAACTTGCGCGCGAGATCCAGGATTTCATCCGCGACGAGATGCCGTCGTGGAAGACGCGCTATCCCGGCGTGGAGACGCTCAACGTTGCGGTCATGGGCTGCATCGTCAACGGCCCCGGCGAGAGCAAGCATGCCGACATCGGCATTTCGTTGCCCGGTACCGGCGAGCAGCCCGCGGCTCCCGTGTTCATCGATGGCAAAAAGGCCGTCACCTTGCGTGGCGCCACCGTCGCCGCCGACTTCAAGGTTCTGGTGATGGACTACATCGAGCGCCGGTTCGGCGCGGGCGGCGCGGGTCGGACCGCCGCCGAATAGGCGGTATTCAAGCGCGACACACGCGGTAACCGTCCGGTCGCGATATCGCTCACCAATGGTTTACGATCCGCGGGGGTTAACGTTGCGGCAAGCGCTTCACTCGTATTTAGCTCGATAAATGCCCCAACAAATCGCCGTCCTGATGGCCGCGTACAACGCGGAAAAGACTCTCTCGCAGGCCATCGACAGCCTGCTGCGCGGGACGCATCCCTGCAAAATCTACGTCGTGGATGACGCCAGCAGCACGCCCGTCGCGGATCTGATTGCGCCAGATCCGGAGCGCGTCGAGGTCATCAGGCTTGAGCGCAACGCCGGCCCGGCGGGCGCGCGCAATGCCGGTCTCGCCCGCATCCTCGCGAACGGCCACGAATACGTCGCGATCATGGATGCCGACGACGTCGCCCATCCCGAGCGTCTTGCCAAGCAGGCAGCGTTCCTCGCCGCCAATCCTCACGTCGCCGCCGTCGGCTGTTGGGAGCGCGTTATCGACGAGAACTCGGAGTTCATCAGCTACGCGGCGATGCCATGCGACGCAAAGACCATCCGCAACCTCTTGTTCGTAAAGATGTGCGTGTCGCATCCCGCGCTGATGGTGCGGGCGCAGGTCTTCAAGGCCGTCGGCCTCTATCGCCAGAGCTATTATGCGGCGGAGGACTACGAACTCGTCCGCCGCATCGCAGCGCGCTACGACGTCGCCAACCTGCCGGAATATTTGATTGAATACCGGATTTCCTCCAACGGCATGTCGGCCCGCCACCGCAAGCGTCAGCTCATCGACCGCCTGCGCATCCAGGTTGCTTATTTCGATCCGTTCAAGTGGCAGGCCTGGTACGGCGTGATCCGCACGCTGGTGCAGGTCGTGCTTCCGCTCAAGCGCAAGCTGCCCGACACGATCAAGCCGGCACGCGCCAAGATGCTGCAGGCGACCTGAACCGCAATTCGCGCGGCCGCGCGCTTCACAGGAACGCCGTCGCGATCATCAGCATGCAGCTGATCAGGCCCGCCACGACCAGCGGCAACGGCGCCTTGAAGTGCGGATGCCCATCCTTGGATGTGCCGAGCCGTAGCTTGAGCAACGCCAAGTTGACGAGCGCGAACACGATCAGGGTCGCGATGGAGGTGAATTCCGCCAGCCCTTCGAGCGACACCGTCAATGCCAGCGCGAGCACGGTCGCCGTGACCAGCGCGGTCGCGACCAGCGGCGTCGCGGTGATGGAGTTGACGCGGGCGAGTGCGCGCGGCAGGTCGCCCTGGCGGGCCATGCCGTAGACGACCCGGGCAGCAACGGTGATCTGGGCGAGGATGGTGTTGAGCGTCGCCACGATTGCGATCACGTTGATGGTCAGCGGGCTCGCGCCGGCGACCTCGCGATAGATCAGTCCCAGTGGCGCAGGCGAGGCCGCGAGCCGGGCGGGCGCAACGGCCGTCACCGCGATGGCGGCAACCAGCAGATACAGCGTGGTGGTGATGGCAAGCGTCATCGCCATGGCGCGCGGCAGGTTCTTTTCCGGCAAATGCGCCTCTTCCGCGACATTGGCCAGGCTTTCGAATCCGATGAAGGCGAAGAAGGCCAGCAGGCTGCCGACAAGCAATCCGGACAACGCGTGCGGGGTGAGCGAAGGGGCGGCCAGCAGCGTCGACGCCATCGGGAGGTCCGCGTGCCAGCCCGCCGCGATCACCATCATGAGCCCGCCGACCTCGATCAGCGTGAAGGCGCCCGCGATCAACACTGATTCCAGGATGCCCCAGGCCGCGAAGGCGCCAAGCAAGACCACGAGGCCCACGATGATCGCGGGCCTCGGCGCGTCGATGATCTGCTCGACATAGCCGGCGGCGCCGACGCTCACCGCGGCCGACGAGACAATCCCGATCACGATCGTGATGAGGCCGGTGACGGCCGACAGGCTGCGGCGGTGAAACGCGGCGCGTACATAAGCGGCTTCGCTGGCTGCGACGGGAAAGCGCGTGCACAGTTCCGCATAGGATGCGACGGTGAGCGCCATGGTCGATGCGGCAAGCACGAAGGCCCACGGCGTCATCGCGCCGGCGTGCCCCGCCACCGGGCCGATCAGCACGTAGATCCCGGCGCCTACGGTGACGCCCGTCCCATACAGGACCAGCAGCGGCAGGGTCAGGCGGCGTCGCAGGGCTGCGGGCGTCTGATCAGGCATGATCGTGTTCGTGGCGCGCGGGATTTCGCAGCGCCCGGAACCGTGGCCTTCCGCGCCCTGCGTCGCCTTGATGCAGCTCAACCACGCCGCACCGCGTCGTACACGAGCTGCGCGGCGGCGAGATCTTCGGCCGCGATGCCGACTGATTTGAACACGGTGGTGCGCTCGCGCGCGATCGTAATTTTGCCGGCGAACAGCTCCCCCGCTTCCGCTTCGATCCGCGCGCCCGACAGGATCACGTCGCCGGATTCCTGTCGCGCCGCCTCGCGCGAATCGACCACGAGCACGTTGGCCATGGCGTCGTCGTCGAGCTCGCGCCAGTTCGGCCGCACGGCGCCCACCGCGCTGACGTGGGCGCCGGGCTTGAGCCAGGCGCCGCGAAGCACGGGCGTCTGCGACGAGGTGGCGGTCACGATCACGTCGGCGCCGCGAACCGCCTCCTCCGCCTCCATCACGACAGCTCCGTGCTCGGCGGCGAATCGCTCGGCGTGGGCCCGCGTCGGGCTGAACACCCGCACCTCGTCGAAGCGGTGGACGTGCCTGAGCGCTTCCACGTGGGCGGCGGCCTGCACCCCGCTGCCGAGCAACGCGAGCACGCGGCTGTCCCACGGGGCGAGGCGCCGGGACACCGCCGCCGACACCGCGGCCGTACGCATCTCCGTGATCAGGCGCCCGTCCATGACGGCGAGCGGCTCGCCGGTGGCGGCGCGGAACAGGAGGATCATGGCCATGTGGGTGGGGATGCCGGTGCCGGCGTTGGCGGGATAGAAGCTCACCAGCTTGAGGCCCATGGCATCCTCGGCGGCGGCGGGCATCACCCCGAGATAGCGCCGTCCTTCCTCGATGGTCAGCACGCTGCGCACCGGCTGCAGCACGCGCCCGGCGGAGAACGCGATGAGCGCGCTCTCCATGGCGTCGATGAGCCGTTCGTAACGCAATGCCTTGCCGACTGCGCGTTCGTCCAGGACCGTCACCATGCTGGCAACCCCACGCAATCGTCCGAGCGACTGTGCCGGTTCGACGAATCGGTTAACCGCGCCCTGCGACAATCAGGCAACATGCTAGCGTGCCGAGGGCTGCGGTGAAACCGCGCGCCGGCGGCGCGGGCGCATGGAACGAGTTCCCTAAAAAGCCGTTTTGTGCTGATCTGCTGCCGTGAGGGCGGCGATGGCAACCACGATCGGTCGGCGATGAATCCGATTCTCGTCAAGATGTTTGCCACCGCGCTGGCGTTGAGCCAGGTCACCGTCAATCCCGACGAGATCAAGACCCAGTTCGACGCGGACGTTGACCAGCCCAAGGTCGCGCAGATTCTGCGCGACGGCTGCACCCAGATGCGGCGCGCGTTCGACATCGAGGACATCAACCTCGACGACCTGATCGCCACCGCCATGGACGACCCCAAGGCAGTGACGGGCGAAGTCAAGGCATTCAAGGGCCTCGATCTCAACGACCTCGTGACCGCCTATCGCGAGTTTTGCAAGAACGAAAAGGTGGAGAGGTCCCCGGTCGACCTCTCCGAGGTCATCGGCTTCTACAACAAGTCCCTCGCCGATCTGCCCGACGAGAAGAAAATCCGCAGCCTGAAGCCGAGCAGCGCCTATGTGGTGCTCGACGGCAAGGGACAGCGCTACACCGAGGTGTTCGACAGCGACCAGCGCCGGTTGTGGGTCCCGCTCTCGGAGGTCCCCGAGCACGTGCAGAAGGCGTTCGTCACCGCCGAGGACAAGCGCTTCTACCAGCACAAGGGTGTCGACGAACGCGGCATCATCCGCGCCTTCATCGCCAATCTCGGTGCGCCCGGGCGCCCGCAGGGCGGCTCCACCATCACTCAGCAGGTGGCGAAGAACCTGCTGGTCGGTGATGACGTGACCTATGAGCGCAAGATTCGCGAGATGGTCGTCGCCGCGCGCATGGAGACGATGCTTTCCAAGGCGGAGATCCTCGAGCTCTATCTCAACGCGATCTATCTCGGACGCGCGTCGTGGGGCATCGAGATGGCGGCGCGCAGTTATTTCGGCAAGCCCGCCAAGGAACTCACGGTGGCAGAAGGGGCGCTGCTTGCCGGCCTCACCAAGGGACCCAACTTCTTCAACCCCGAGCGTCATCCCGACCGGGCGCGCGAGCGCCTCGCCTACGTGCTCTCGCGCATGCAGGCCGACGGCGCGATCACCGAGGACGCGGTCAAGGAGGCGAACAAGCGCTTGCCGAACGTCATTCCCAACGAGCGGATCCGCCGTACCTCGGGCTTTTATGCGGTTGATCAGGTGGCGCGCGAGGCCAAGGCGCTCAAGCTTGACCGATTGAGCCTGAGCGCATCCGTGGTGCGCTCCACCATCCGGCCGGAGTTGCAGCAGGCGGCTGAACTCGCGCTGCAGGACGGGCTTGCCCGCTACGAGGCGATGTCCGGGCGCGCCCGCTTCGATGGCGGAGAAACCAATCTTACCGACGCGATCGCCAAGCTCGGCGCCGCGCCGGATGAGGGCAAGCCGGCGTGGCAGCGTGCGCTCGAGGCCGCGCGGCTGCCGCTCAGCGACGTGCATTGGACACGCGCCGTCGTCCTCAGCCTCGGCGGCGGGAAGAAGGGCAGCGCCGGGCCGCGCATCGGCCTCGCCGATGGGCGCGTCATGCCGCTCAACGCGGGCCGCAACATCCGCATGCTGCAGGTCTATGACGTGGTTTATGTGCGCGTCACCCAGCGCAAGGGTGGCGCTGCCCGTGCCGATCTGCGCGTCCGCCCCAAGGTGCAGGGCGCCGCCGTCATCCTCGACAACAACACGGGCGCGATCCTCGCCGTCGCCGGCGGCTTCTCCTATCGGCTCAGCCAGCTCAACCGCGCCACCCAGGCGCAGCGCCAGCCCGGGTCGACCCTCAAGCCGTTCAGCTATCTCGCTGCGTTGCGCCGGGGCTTCCAGCCCAACACGATCGTGCGCGATACGCCGATCACACTGCCGCCGATCTCGGGCAACGCCGAGGCGCGCTACGGCAGCTCCTACATCATGGCCGATCCCAGCGACCGCAATTATTGGTCGCCGAAGAATTACAGCGGCAGCGGCGGCGGCGTCACGACGCTGCGCCGCGCGCTCGAGCATTCGAAGAATCTCGTCACCGCCAACCTGCTGGAGGGCGCGATCGACTCCTCGCCGGAGGCGAGCCTGCGCAGGGTGTGCGAGCTCACCATCGAGGCCCACGTCTACAAGGACTGCGTGCCTTACTATCCATTCGTGCTGGGCGCGCAGCCGGCGCGCCTCATCGACCTTGCCGCGTTCTATGCGGCGGTCGCGAAGGAGGGTGCCCGGCCGGCACCGCACGTCATCGAGTCGATCGAGCAGAATGGCGCAACCCTCTATCGGAACCAGGAGGCGCCGGTGTGGCTTGGCTCCGCCGACCGCGTCGCCTTCTACCAGCTCAAGAGCATTCTGCAGGGGGTCGTGGCGCGCGGCACTGCGGCGCCGCTCGCGCGCTTCTCGCCCTATGTCGCTGGCAAGACCGGCACCAGCGACGACGAGAACGATGCGTGGTTCGTCGGCTTCACGAACGACGTCACGGTCGGCGTTTGGGTCGGCTACGACAATGCCGACGGCCACCGCCGCACGCTCGGTCCCGGCATGACCGGTGGCAAGGTGGCCTTGCCGATCTTCGGAGACATCATCGAGGCGGTCTGGCGCGACTATGCGCCGAGGAAGCCGCTGGCGCCGCCCTCGCTCGTCGCCGGACGGCAGATGGCGGCGGTCCCGATCGACTATTACAGCGGCGAGCCGGTGCCGCCCGGCACGCAAGGTGCCTTCACCGAATACATGCGGCTCGACGCCTCAGGCCGCTTCACCGACACGCACTACAACCTCGTCTCGCGTGATGAGGCCTATTACGCCGGCAGCTACGATCCGGGTCAGGACGGCGACCTCTACGGGCCCTACGCCAGCCGCTCCGGCGACGGCTACTACTATGGCGGTCCGCCGCCCGGGTATTACGACGATCGCGGCTATGCCTCGCCCGGGTCGATGTTCGAGCGCCGTGGCCTGTTCGGCGGCTTGTTCGGCGATCCACGCTTTTTCGAGCAGCGCGAGTACAATCGTCAGCGCCAGCGCCGTGTCGATCCTGACTATTTCGTGGATCGCTTCCGCCCTCAGTGAGGCTTTGCCGTCCGCGCGTGGCTGCCGCTCAATTCAACTTGAGCAGTCTCGTTGCGTTGCCGCTGAGCATCTTGGCGCGATCCTCCGCGGCCAGCGGCACGGTCTTCACCCACTCCATGGCCGTGGTGTTCTTCACGAAGGGATAGTCGATCGAGAACATGATGCGGTCGATGCCGAGCTCCTGCATCGTGCAGAGAAGTGCGGGGTTGGAGAAGAAGCCGCTGGTGGTCACCCAGAAATGGCTGGAGAAGGTGTCGCGGAAGCGCACCTTGCTGTTGCGCGAGAGCGCCTCGTCCATGCGCGCCATCAGGAACGGAATGCCTTCGCCCAGGTGCCCCAGGATGCACTTGAGGCGAGGATATTTGTCGAACACGCCGGACAGCACGAGACGCAGTGCCGTGGTGGCCGCTTCCACGGTGAATCCCCAGCCTGCGTTGAGGATCGCGGGCGCAATCTCGACGTATTCCTTGTAGTAGCGGTCGACCACGACCTGCTGCGGCGCAGCCGGATGAAAATAGATCGGCACGTCGAGCGCCTGTGCGCGCTCGTAGATCGGCCAGAAGCGCTGATCGTCGAGGAAGACGCCGTTGGCGAGGCCGTGCATCATGGCGCCGACGAAGCCGAGCTTGGTGACACAGCGCTCGAGCTCATCCGCCCCTTCCTTGGCGTCATGGGTCGGCACCGCGGCGAACGCCCCGAAGCGGGTGGGGTGCGCCTTCACGACGGCGTGCAAGCGGTCGTTCACGCGGCGGGTCATCTCGAGCGCAATGTCCGCCGGCAGGTTCTGGGCCGCCGATGCACCATGCGAGAGGATTTGATAGTCGACGCCAGCCTCGTCCATTTCCTTGAGACGTAGTGCACCGAGGTCGAACAGCCGCTCCTCGAGCTGGGGTACGCGCAGGCGGTCGCCCCCCTGGAAGGTCGCGACCAGTTCGCGATCCCAGTAATGCTCCTCGAGGGCAATGACCCGCGTATTGTCGAACATCTTGCCGTCCTCCCGGGGGTTTACGTGTGCCCGTTAACCGTCCGTTGCGGACGTTGCCCCCTATTGGGAGGGCACGGGCATGAGTACTCGCTCTTGGCGCATGTTGTGCCGGCCGCACGCTAGCAAAGGTACCGCCGTATGTCCCGGGGAAGAGCTGCCCGGTTCCCGCGCGCGGTCATGCGCGGCCGGTAAGGCTGGAGGACGGCGGGCGGGGCGGCACGGCACTTGCGACCGGCAGGGTGAGGCGGGACCGATGTCCCAATTGGGCACGATCATGCGCCGGAAAGGATCGTCGGATGGGCGCCTCTTTGCAGAATGGCACATCGCGCGTCGGCTGGGTCGATTGCGCCAAGGGCCTGTGCATCATCATGGTGGTGATGATGCACTCGACCCTGGGAGTCGAGGACGCCGTTGGCCGTGAGGGCTTCATGCATGCGGTGGTCGCCTTCGCAAGGCCGTTCCGCATGCCCGACTTCTTCCTGATCTCCGGCCTGTTCCTCGCCCGCGTGATCGATCGCGACTGGCGCACCTATCTCGACCGCAAGGTCGTGCATTTCGCGTATTTCTACGTGTTGTGGGTCACGATCCAGTTCGCGGTAAAAGCGCCCAATTTCGTGTTCACCCACGGCGCCGCCGGGGCCGCGCTGTTCTATCTCGAGTCCTTCATCGAACCGTTCGGCACGCTGTGGTTCATCTATCTTCTGCCGATCTTCTTCGTCGTCACCAAGGCGGCGCGCCGCGTGCACCCGGTGCTGATCTTCGGCGCCGCCGCGCTGCTGGAGATTGCTCCGGTTGAGACCGGCTGGACCGTGATCGACGAGTTCGCCGCCCGTTTCGTCTATTTCTATGCGGGCTACCTGTTCGCGGCGCGCATCTTTGCGCTCGCCGCGGCGGCCCAGGCGCGCCCGGGTCTCGCGCTGGCCGGGCTCTCCGTCTGGGCCATCGTCAACGGCGGGCTCGTTGCGCTTGGCTATGCGTCGCTGCCCGTCGTCTCGCTGCTGCTGGGCTTCGTCGGCGCCGGGGCGATCGTCACCATTGCCGCGCTGATCGCCAATGTGCGCTTTGCCGAGCCGGTGCGCTACTGCGGCGAGAACTCCATCGTGATCTACCTCGCCTTCTTCCTGCCGATGCTCACCACGCGTCTTCTCTTGCTCAAGACCGGCATCGTGCCCGATGTCGGGGCGATGTCGCTGGTCGTCACCACCGCCGGTATTTTCGGGGCGCTCGTGATGTGGTGGCTGGTGCGCGGCACGCGCCTGAACTTCCTGTTTACGCGGCCGGCGGCCTTCCATCTGGCGCCCCGGCGCAAGCTGGCGCTCCAGCCCGCGGAATAAGCGGTTGACCGACCGCCCGGCGGGGATGAATTTTCCCGCCGGCGGTGATATCTCGGGCTCTCCCACCTACATGAAGAGCCCATGCCCGCTGCGCCCAAACCTGCCAAGCCGAAACAAGGCGACCACGTCTTCCTGGTGGACGGGTCGTCCTACATCTTCCGCGCTTACCACGCGCTGCCGCCGCTTACGCGCAAGTCGGACGGGCTTCAACTCAACGCCGTTTACGGCTTCTGCAACATGCTGTGGAAGCTGCTGCGCGACATGAAGCCGGAGGAGAAGCCGACCCATCTGGCTGTGGTGTTCGACAAGTCCGAGAAGACGTTCCGCACCGAGCTCTATCCCGACTACAAGGCGCACAGGCCCGATCCGCCCGACGATCTCATCCCTCAGTTCGCCTTCATCCGCGAGGCCGTTCGCGCCTTCGATCTGCCCTGCCTGGAGCAGGCCGGGTTCGAGGCCGACGACCTGATCGCGACTTACGTGCGCGAAGCGTGCGCGACGGGCGCCAGCGCCACCATCGTGTCCTCCGACAAGGACCTGATGCAGCTCGTGAGCGACTGCGTCATCATGTACGACACGATGAAAGATAAGAAGATCGGCATCCCCGAGGTGATCGAGAAGTTCGGGGTTCCGCCGGAGAAGGTCATCGACGTGCAGTCGCTGATCGGCGATTCCACCGACAACGTTCCGGGCGTGCCGGGCATCGGCGTCAAGACCGCGGCGCAGCTCATCGGCGAGTACGGCGATCTCGACACGCTGCTCAAGCGCGCAAGTGAGATCAAGCAGGACAAGCGACGGCAGACGCTGATCGAGAACGCCGACAAGGCGCGCCTGTCGCGCACGCTTGTCACCCTCGAGGACCACGTCAAGCTCGACGTGCCGCTCGCCGACCTCGCCGTGCACGAGCCGGACTACAAGCGGCTCATCGCGTTCCTCAAGGCGATGGAGTTCACGACCCTTACGCGCCGGGTGGCGGAGTTCGCCGAGATCGACGCGGGCCAGATCGAGCCCGACCCGAAGCTACGCGGCGGCGCCGCCGTGCAGGCCGCGGAGGAAGCGGAGGCACAGAGCGGCGCCCCGGCTCGGGCATCCGCGCGCAAGTCGCCATCCTCCGACTCGCCGGCGCCCGGCTTGCCGCTGGCGGGCGGCGGCATGCGCGAGACCGCGCGCAAGGCGCAGGAGGCGGTGAGCGGCGCGAACGGCGCGGCCATCGGCTCGCCGCACGACGTTGCCAAGGCGCGGCTCGATGCCGCGCGCGCGATCAAGGTCGAGCGGGGCGGGTACAAGATCGTGCGCACGCTCCCCGAATTGCGCGCGTTCATCGAGACGGCGCAGGACACCGGAGTTGTTGCAATCGACGTCAGCGCCACCAGCGAGGACCCGATGCAGGCCGAGCTGTGCGGTGTTTCGCTGGCGGTCGCGCCCAACGAGGCCTGCTACGTGCCGCTGTCGCACAAGACCGGCGGCGAGGCCGACGGCAAGGGCCTGTTCGGCGGTGCACGCGCGGGCAATCAGCTCGACGAGCGCGACGCCCTGCGCGAGCTCAAGCCTCTTCTGGAAGACCGGTCCGTCCTCAAGGTCGCGCACAATCTCAAGTTCGACGTGCAGATGTTCGCGCTGCGCGGCATCGATCTCAATCCCGCCGATGACATCATGCTGATGTCCTACGTGCTCGACGCCGGGCGCAGTGCGCACGGGCTCGAGACGCTGGCCGAGCGCGTGCTCAACCACCGCACCATCGATTACGGCGAGCTCGCCGGCACCGGCAAGTCGCGCGTCGATTTCGACCAGCTCCCGGTCGAGAAGGCGGCGGAATACGCGGCCGAAAGCGCCGACATGGCGCTGCGGCTGTGGCAGGTGCTGAAAGCTCGCTCGGTCGCCGAGCACATGTCGAACGTCTACGAGCAGCTCGAGCGGCCGCTCGTGCCGGTGCTCGCACGTATGGAGCGGCGCGGCATCTCCATCGATCGCAACGAGCTGTCGCGTCTCTCGGGCGATTTCTCGCAGAAGGCCGCCGGCCTCGAAGCCGAGATCCAGGATCTCGCAGGCGAGCCGGTCAATCCCGGCAGCCCCAAGCAGCTCGGCGACATCCTCTTCGGCAAGATGGGCCTGCCCGGCGGCACCAAGACCAAGACCGGCGCCTGGTCGACCCATGCGCGCACGCTGGAGGAGCTCGCCGAGCAGGGCCATCCGCTGCCGCAGAAGATCCTCGAGTGGCGGCAGGTCTCCAAGCTCAAGTCGACCTACACCGACGCGCTGCCGGGCTTCGTCAATCCGACGACCCATCGCGTGCACACGTGCTACGCACTGGCGGCGACCACGACCGGACGCCTGTCGTCGTCCGAGCCCAATCTGCAGAACATCCCGATCCGCACCGAGGAGGGCCGCAAGATCCGCCGCGCCTTCGTCGCCGACAAAGGCAACAGGCTGATGTCGGCCGACTACTCGCAGATCGAGCTGCGGTTGCTGGCGGAGATCGCCGACATTCCCGCGCTCAGGCAGGCGTTCAAGGACGGGCTCGACATCCATGCCATGACCGCGTCGGAAATGTTCGGCGTGCCGGTGAAGGGCATGCCGGGCGAGATCCGCAGGCGAGCCAAGGCGATCAACTTCGGCATCATCTACGGCATCTCGGCCTTCGGCCTTGCCGCTCAGCTCGGCATTCCGCGCGAGGAGGCGAGCGCCTACATCAAGAAGTACTTCGAGCGCTTCCCAGGCATTCGCGACTACATGGAAGAGACCAAGGCCTTCTGCAAGAAGAACGGCTACGTCACGACCTTGTTCGGGCGTAAATGCCACTACCCCGACATCTCGGCGCCCAACCCGTCGGTGCGCGCATTCAACGAGCGCGCGGCGATCAATGCACGCCTGCAGGGCACGGCGGCGGATATCATCCGTCGCGCGATGGTGCGCATGGAAGAGGCGCTGGCGAAGAAGAAGCTCAGCGCGCAGATGCTGCTGCAGGTGCACGACGAACTGGTCTTCGAGGTTCCCGAGAACGAGGTCGAGAAGACGCTGCCCGTGGTCAGGCAGGTGATGGAGCAGGCGCCGCTGCCGGCGATCGCTCTCTCGGTGCCGCTGCATGTGGATGCCCGTGCCGCCGGCAATTGGGACGAGGCGCATTAATCCGGGCCTTCCTGCGCTCCGCTTGTGAAAAACGACCGGCGGCGCAGCGGCTGGCGGTTGGACCGGGGCCGGGACGGTGCTACGCAATGGCGGAACGAGGAGTTGCCATGACACAGCGCGCAGCCGCGGCGGCACAGCAGGGCGATGCCCGTGCCCGCCTGGCCGACATCATCTTCAAGCGGTCGTTCGGCCGCGGCGAGATCACCCTGGCCTCGGGACGCAAGAGCGACTTCTATTTCAATCTCAAGCCGACCATGCTCGATCCGGAGGGCGCGGCGTTGCTCGCCGAGCTCACCCTCGATGCACTTTCGAACGAGCGTATCGACTACGTCGGCGGGCTGGAAATGGGCGCGGTGCCGATCGCGGGTGCGATCGCGCAGCTCAGCTTCCTCAAGGGCAGGCCGATCGCGGCCATCTTCGTGCGCAAGAAGCCGAAGGAGCACGGCGCGCGGCTCTCGGTGGAAGGCCTCGCCAAGGGCGAGACGCTCGAGGGCAAGCGCGTCGTCGTGGTTGAGGACGTGACGACGACCGGCGGTTCGGCACTCAAGGCGGTCGAGGCGGTGCGCGACGCCGGCGGCGAGGTCGCGCTCGTCTTCACCATGGTGGACCGCGAGGAAGGGGCTGCGGAAACCTTCAGGGCCGCGGGCCTGCCGTTCCGCTCGCTGTTCCGCGCCGCCGAGTTCCTGAACCGCAAGTAGGCGTTCTTACGCCGACTATGCCTGCGCTCGTCTCCGCGCGATGATGCGGCGGTAGAACGCTTCGATCTCGAGCGCGGCGCGCTCCTGTGTGAATTTCCTCATGTCATAGCGATAGCGCTGCCAGCCGCGCGCCTGCGCCTCACGCAGGCGTGCCGCGAGCATGCCCTCGTCCTCGGCCTCCGCCCACAGCACGCGCTCGTCGGTTGCGAATTCGGGCGGCCCCTGCGTGCGCGTGAGCACGAGCGGGCATTCCGCGGCCATTGCTTCGAGGATGGCGAGGCCGAACGGTTCGAAGCGGGCCGCGCTCACGAAGGCGTCGAATGCGAGATAGAACGGTGCGACGTTCTCCTGCGCCCCGGCGAGGACGATGCGTGGATCGCCGGCGGCGAGGCGCGCGAGCGCCGCTTGCTGCGGACCGGCGCCGGCGATGACCAGGGCAACATTCTCGCCGGGTGCGAAAGCCGCGCGAAAGGCGCGGATCAGCCGATCCATGCCCTTCTCGGGCATCAGGCGGCCCACGCTGCCGAACACGAACGTCTTCTCGCCGGCGCGCCAGCTCTGGCGCAGCGCCACCACCTGCTCTCCGGTCGTCGTGCTGAGCGCATTCGCCACAGCGCTCGGCAGCCAGTTGTGCACCACCGCAACCTCGCCGCCGTAGTCGCCGAGCGTGGCGCGCTGCCACTCGGCGATGCAGACGAGGCCCTCGCAGTCGCCGACTTCGCGCGGCGCATAGGACAGGTGCAGCGTTGCGACATGCGGAATGGCGAGCCGCTGCGCCTCGCGGCCGACGCGTCGCGCAGCCGGATTGAGATGTGTATGCACCACGTCGGGCCGGAAGCGCCGCAGCGCGCGCCGCGCCAGTGCGCGATGGAGCAGCGCCGGGGCCCATCCCGGGATCGCGCTCAACGTCATCGTGCCCGCGCCGACGGGATTGGCCTCGCCGATCAGCTTGCGCATCTCGCGTGCGCAGTCGGACCAGCCGTCATGCACGAGCACCTCGACGTCGTGACCGTCCCGCGCCTGTGCGGCGGCGAGCTCACCGCAATAGCGCTCGCTGCCGTAGAAACCGCGGCTCAGGACGGCGTGCAGGATCTTCATTGCAGCCGGTGCAGTGTACGTTCGGGGGCGGGGGCTACCTGCGACGTGCCTTCGCCTTGCGCGGCCGCTTTTTCGGTCCGGCCTTCCTTCCGCCCGTCTTGGCGCCGGTCTTGCCGGCGGACCGCTTGCGCCGGGAGGAGGTGGCGGCTGCGCGCGACGGCGCCGCCGGCAGCAGCGCAATCGCCTCGATCTCGAGCAGAGCGCCCTCGCGCGCCAGCGCCGTGATCTGGATCGTCGTGCTGGCGGGCGGCGCGGCCATGTTGATGTAGCCGTTGCGCACCTCGCGCAGGATCGGCAGGTGCGTCAGATCGGTGAGATAGGTGTTGATCTTGACCACGTCGCTGAACGTGGCGCCGACCTCGGCCAGTGCATGCTTGAGGTTCTCGAACGTCTGAGCCGCCTGCGCGCGGAAGTCGCCCGCCTGTCCGACCAGCTTGCCGCCGACGTCCATCCCGAGCTGGCCGGCGATGTAGACGATCCGTCCGGGGCCGATCGCCTCGACCACGTGGCTGTAGCCGGGCGGATCATACAGGGTCTTCGGATTAGAAAAGCGCAGCGTCGCGGCCATCGCGGTTCCCCCTTGGTCGTGTCGTTCCGCACTATAGACCGAATTCCCTCGCCGTCATGCGGGCGCAATTTCGCCTCGGACCTCGCGCCTTACGCAATTTTCACCGATTGACGGGAACATCCCCGCCGCGATCCCGGTTGACGACCGCACGAACTACGCTGCCGAAGGAATTGTTAAGTATGATCGGCAGAAGCCGAACGGTCGTCGTGATGCTGGTCGTGGCGGGGGCGCTGACGCTCGGTGCGAGCGCGCCCTCATCGGCGGGGTTTTTCGATTTCCTGTTCGGTGGGTTCGCCAACCCGGGGTTCCGGCCCGAGCCGCCGCCTTTTGCTCCGCGCCCGCGGGCCGATCGCGATGGTTCCGCAGGCGCTCGCAGTGACCGCCCGCGCATTTCCGGCGGAGGCGGTCCTGCGACAGCCTATTGCGTGCGGCTATGCGACGGCCGGTACTTCCCCATTCAACGCAGCTCGACCGCGCAGGCGACGCGGCTCTGCAGCGCGTTCTGTCCGGCCGCCCAGACCAACGTGTTCTTCGGATCGGAGATCGACCATGCGGCGGCGCGCGACGGAACAGCTTATGACAAGCTCGAGAATGCGTTCGTGTATCGCGACAAGATCGTCGACGATTGCACCTGCAACGGTCATTCGCCTTATGGACTTGCGACGCTCGATGCCTCGGACGACCCGACGCTGCGGCCTGGCGACCTCATCGCCACAGCCAACGGGCTGGTGAAGGCCGGCGCGCGCGCCTACGGTCAGGCCTCGGACAAGGATCTCACGTCAGGACTGCCGTCCGGCATTCGCGGCAATGGCAAGGATGCGCGCGAAGAATCCGCGCCGCACCATCGTCGCCATGGCAGCCGCCGCAATACGTCGTCGCGCCACGACGTGCCGCGGTAATCTTACTCCTCGAGCGCAGCCACCACGTCGTCGGCGAGCGACAGCGAGCTGGTGAGCCCGGGCGATTCGATCCCGAACAGCTGCACCAACCGTGGCACGCCGTGGGCACGCGGTGTGTCGACCATGAAGTCGGCGGCAGGTTCGCCCGGTCCGGTCAGCTTGGGTCTGATGCCGGCATAGTCCGGCACGAGCGAGTTGTCCGGCAGGCCCGGCCAGTAGCGCCTCACATAGCGATAGAAGCTCGCCGCGCGCGCGGGATCGACCGCGTAGTCGGGTTCGTCGATCCATTCGACGTCCGGCCCGAAGCGCATGCGGCCGGCAAGATCGAGCGTGACATGAATGCCGAGCCCGCCGGGCACCGGCGCCGGATAGATCAGGCGCGAGAACGCCGGCCGGCCCACGTAGCCGAAGTAGTTGCCCTTGGCGAGCACGAGACGGGGCACGCGATCGCGCGGATAGGGCTCGGTCGCGGCCGCGAGCCGCTGCGCGCCATGGCCGGCGGCGTTGACCACGGCGTCGACGCGGATCGTGCCCGGCTCGGCGCCGCCGTAATGCACCTCGAACCCCCCGCCGGCGGGGGCGATGCGGTCGACCGGCGTGTGGAACGCGATCATGCCGCCGCGATCCTCCAGGTCCCCGCGCAGTGCGAGCATATAGCGATGGCTGTCGATGATGCCCGTCTCGGGCGAGTGGAACGCCGCGACGCAGGACAGTTCCGGCTCCATGCGCTTCGCCTCTGCCGCCTCCAGCATGGCGAGGTTTTCGACGCTGTTCGTGAGCGCCTGCGCATAAAGCGCTTCCAGCAGCGGCACGTCCTCCTGCCGGGTGACGATCAGCAGCTTGCCGAGCTTGCGGTGCGGAACGCCGTGGGTGTCGCAGTAGCCGTAGAGCATGCGCCGCCCGCGCGTGCAGTGGCGCGCGCGCAAGCTGTCGGTCGGATAATAGATGCCGGCATGGATGACCTCGCTGTTGCGCGAGGACGTGCCGGTGCCGATCGCGCCGGCGGCCTCCGCCACGATCACGTCGTGGCCGGCGAGGGCTGCGGCACGCGCCACCGCGAGCCCGATCACGCCTGCGCCGACGACGAGGACCTGCATGTCAGGCCGTGACGCTGTCGCCGTCGGCGATGCGGCCGGCGGCGATGACCTCGCCATAGACCCCGCAGTCGTCGTGGCCGAAGGCGCGCTGGATCGTCTGCGGGATGCTCAGGTCACGCTTGCCGGTGTCGGGATCGACGTTGGTGGCGGCGCAGCGCACGATCCGCTTGATGATTTTCAGCCGCGCCGAGGGACCGATGGCGATCTCCTGGCCGACGAGGTCGAATTCGCGCCACGCGGGCCAGCCGGCGACGTAGAGGTTGGCGCGGAAGCGCAGCGGGTTCACTGCCGCGCCGGCAGCCTCCTCCACCGCCTGGACGGACGCGAGATTGATGATCGAGACGACCTTCTTGGCCACGTCGGAGAAGCTGTGGCCGCCGCCCGACAGCACCTGCGGCGGCCCGCGCAACTCGTCGGCGCAGTACTGCGCGAAGAACGCCTCGATCGCCCGGCGACCCTCGGGCGTGGCGAGGTCCCCGCGGGCGGCCTCGCGGCCGTCGACCCGGATGGTGAGGACGTGCGTCGCGTCGTCGTAGTGCGTTCGCAGCCGGGCCAGCCGCTCGTTCTTCATCAGCATGAGGAAGCGGATCTTTGGGAAATAGGCCGGCGCCGCGGCGTCGAACCCCGTGGGGCCGTTTTCGATGGCGTAGCGCCGGTCCGCCGGCAGGGTCTGCCCGGCCGCAAGGTCCACGGATGCCAGCCGTTCCGGCGACAGCCCTTTGACCGGGTAGCGGTAGATGGCCTGGATCGTCGCGCTCATGGCTTCCCCCAAAGGCTTTCCTTAACGGAGAGGGTTTGAGACGCAAGCCCCGGCATAAATTCGACGGTATTGCTCTTCCGGAGCCGGCCGGTCCTCCCCACATTTGCGGCGGGCAGGGTCGCCGCTAAGGGGCTCTCCTGAAACATCCGGTGTTCCGCCGGGTTGACTGGGGTCAGCTTGACTTAGGTCAGCGACGGCGGAGCGGTATCCAACGACGATGTTCCCGTGGCGCCTGAGGGGCTGCTGGAACAGGCCGAGGACAGACCCATGAACTTCGACAAATACACCGAACGTGCCCGCGGATTTGTGCAGGCCGCGCAGACCCTGGCGCTGCGCGAGGGCCACCAGCAATTCGCCTCCGAACATCTTCTCAAGGTGCTGCTCGACGATCCGGAAGGCCTTGCTTCCGGCCTGATCGATCGCGCGGGCGGGCGTTCGCGCGATGCGCTGAGCGCGACCGAGGAGGTCCTGCGCAAGCGCCCGAAGGTGGAAGGCGCCGGTGCAGGGCAGCTCTATCTCGATCCTTCGCTCGCGCGCGCGTTCGACGCCGCCGAGAAGGCGGCCGAGAAGGCCGGCGACAGCTATGTCACCGTCGAGCGCCTGCTGCTCGGACTGGCGCTCGAGAAGGACAGCGAGGCCGGCAAGATCCTGGCGCGCAGCGGCCTCACCCCGCAGAACCTCAACGCCGCCATCAACGCTTTGCGCAAGGGCCGCACCGCCGACAATGCCTCGGCCGAGAACGCTTACGATGCCCTCAAGAAATATGCCCGCGACCTGACGCAGGCCGCCCGCGACGGCAAGATCGATCCGGTGATCGGCCGCGACGAGGAGATTCGCCGCACCATCCAGGTGCTGTCACGCCGCACCAAGAACAATCCCGTGCTGATCGGCGAGCCGGGCGTCGGCAAGACCGCCATCGTGGAAGGGCTGGCGCGCCGCATCATCGACGGCGACGTGCCGGAGAGCCTCAAGGACAAGAAGCTTCTGGCGCTCGACATGGGTGCGCTCATCGCCGGTGCGAAGTACCGCGGCGAGTTCGAGGAGCGCCTCAAAGGCGTGCTGCAGGAGGTGACGTCCTCCGATGGCGGTATCGTGCTGTTCATCGACGAGATGCACACCCTTGTCGGCGCCGGCAAGGCCGACGGCGCCATGGATGCGTCCAACCTCCTCAAACCCGCCTTGGCGCGCGGCGAACTGCACTGCATCGGCGCGACGACGCTCGATGAGTACAAGAAGCACGTCGAGAAGGACGCTGCCCTGGCGCGGCGCTTCCAGCCGGTTTACGTCTCCGAGCCGACCGTGGAGGACACCGTTTCGATCCTGCGCGGCCTCAAGGAGAAGTACGAGCTGCACCACGGCGTGCGCATCTCCGACTCCGCGCTGGTCGCGGCGGCGACGCTGTCCAACCGATACATCACCGATCGTTTCCTGCCCGACAAGGCCATCGACCTCGTCGACGAGGCCGCCGCGCGGCTGAAGATGCAGGTCGACTCCAAGCCCGAGGAGCTCGACTCCATCGACCGCGAGATCGTGCGGCTCAAGATCGAGCAGGAGGCGCTCAAGAAGGAGCATGATCCCGGTTCGCGCGGGCGCCTTTCCGTGCTCGAGACGGAACTGGCTGCGCTCGAGAAGCAGTCGGCCGATCTCACCGAGAAATGGAAGGCGGAGAAGAGCAAGCTGTCCGACGCCCAGCGGCTCAAGTCCGAGCTTGAGCAGCTCCGCACCGAGCTCGCCAACGCGCAGCGCCGCGGCGAATACCAGCGCGCGGGCGAGCTCGCCTACGGCCGTATCCCCGAGCTCGAGAAGCGCCTGAAGGACATCGAGGCCAAGGAAGGCGCCGGCGCCATGGTGGAGGAGGCCGTCACCGCCGACCACATCGCGCAGGTCGTCTCGCGCTGGACCGGCGTGCCGGTCGATCGCATGCTCGAGGGTGAAAAGGAAAAGCTGCTGCGCATGGAAGAGCAGATCGGCCAGCGCGTCGTCGGCCAGGCCGACGCCGTCAGGGCGGTCTCGACCGCGGTGCGGCGCGCGCGCGCCGGCCTGCAGGATCCGCACCGTCCGATCGGCTCGTTCATGTTCCTCGGGCCGACCGGCGTCGGCAAGACGGAGTTGACCAAGGCGCTCGCCGAGTTCCTGTTCGACGACGAGAGCGCGCTGCTGCGCATCGATATGTCGGAGTACATGGAGAAGCACTCCGTTGCCCGGCTGATCGGCGCCCCCCCCGGCTATGTCGGCTACGAGGAGGGCGGCGCGCTGACCGAAGCGGTGCGGCGGCGCCCCTACCAGGTGATCCTGTTCGACGAGATCGAGAAGGCGCACGATGACGTATTCAACGTGCTGCTGCAGGTTCTCGACGACGGGCGGCTGACGGATGGGCAGGGGCGGACGGTGGATTTCCGCAACACCATCATCGTGCTGACCAGCAATCTCGGCAGCCAGGCGATCGCGGAGCTGCCCGAGAGCGCCGATGTCGAGGCCGCACGGCCCGCGGTGATGCGCGCGGTGCGCGAGCGCTTCCGGCCGGAATTCCTGAACCGGCTGGACGAGATCGTGATGTTCCGTCGCCTCGCGCGCGAGGACATGGCGACGATCGTGGACATCCAGCTCGAGCGCCTGCGCAAGCTGCTGGAGGACCGCAAGATCCGCCTGGAGCTGGACGACGCGGCGCGGGAATGGCTGGCCGAGGCCGGCTACGATCCGACCTATGGCGCGCGTCCACTGAAGCGCGTAATCCAGCGCAGCCTGCAGGACCGGTTGGCGAGCCTGCTGCTGGAAGGCGTGATCCAGGATGGTCAGACGGTGCGGGTCAGCGCCAGCGCGGATGGGCTCGAAGTGAGGCCGGGTCCGAACCTCGCGGCTGCCGCCTGACGCGGAGGGCGTCCGTCCCGGATAGGGGCGGGCGCCTATCGTCCGAGGTCACTCGGCCCAGGCGACTTCCTCCATCGGCGCGAGGTGCGCGAGCTGGGTCTGCAGCGCGTTGCGGGCATTGAGGAAGGCGACGAGGTCGCGACCCTGGAGCTTCACCATAGCCTTCGGCGTTGCCGTGCTCGGGTTCACGGGCTTGCCGGCCTGACGGATTTCGTAGTGCAGATGCGGGCCCGTGGAACGACCGCTGGTGCCGACCCGCCCAATCACCTGCCCCTGCCGCACGCGGCTGCCACGCTTCAACCCGCGCGCATAGGCGGAAAGATGGGCATAGAGCGTCTCGGTCCTGCCGTTGTGACGCAGCATGACGGTGCGGCCATAACCACCGCGCGTGCCGATTTGCTCCACGATACCGTCGGCAGCGGCATAGACCGGCGTACCGGTGGGCGCTGCGAAATCCACGCCGTGGTGCATGCGTGTGAAGCCAAGGATCGGATGCTGGCGCATGCCGAAGCCGGAGCTGAGCCGTGCACCATCGAGCGGGGTGCGCAGGAAGGCGCGACGCAGGCTGCGGCCCTCGTCATCGTACCAATCCACCCCGGCTTCCGTCTCGTAGCGCCAGAGCGACAGATGGCGATCCGAGAGAAGCAACTCGGCATGCACTATATCGCCGTCACGCAGCAGCGTGCCATCCGCGTCGCGGAAGCGCTCGAACAGCACGGTGAAGCGATCGGTGGGCTGCAGATCACGCTGGAAATCCACTTCATGTGCCAGCAACCGGACCAGCCGCGCGGCGAGTGAGGCCGGCAGGCCTGCCGCCTCGAGGCTGGTGACCAGGGCGCCGCGCACCTTGCCCTGTGCAAGGACGAGGTGGCGATACTGCTCGGCCTGCTTCTCCTTCGCTGTCCAGCCAGTCGCGGTGCGCGAGACGTGGATGACGCGTCCGGGCGCAGCCTCGAGGTCCAGCCCGAGCAGCGCGTCCCCGTCCTCAGTGTCCAGACGGAGCGTCAGCGCCTGACCGGGCTGGAGCGAGCGCGCAGGGAAGAGGCTCGTCAGAGCATCGAGTGCGGGCTCAGCCTGGGCTGTCTCGATGCCGGCGCCGGCAAGGAGCTGCGTGAGCGTGTCGCCGCGCTCGACGGTCAGGACCCGGAGGGACAGGGGGGCGGGCTCCGGCTCGGCCGGCCTCGGCTGCCCAGGCGTCGGGAGGGAGGCGACGACGGGC
>Ga0182748_1000424_pt1 | contig 45694 bp, 41 predicted proteins | sample eDN3rd37CKraftOP_FD_128877 | JGI IMG/M metagenome (GOLD analysis project Ga0182748, IMG submission 128877) | Enriched Organic Plus compost microbial communities from Emeryville, California, USA - eDNA 3rd pass 37_C Kraft OP (version 2) (version 2) ... | reverse complement strand
GCGGCCCGAAATCGTCGCGTAAACTCTTCCACGGTGACGTGTCCGAGCGGCCGAAGGTGCAACTCTCGAAAAGTTGTGTAGGGTAACCCCCTACCGTGGGTTCAAATCCCACCGTCACCGCCATGAAAACCCCTGCTGAGGCGGGGGTTTTCGCTTGTTGTGGGGCTCTGTGCCGCGCGCCTCACCCGCGAGGTGTGCCCGTGCGGACGGCGCCGCAGGAGCGACTGAGCGCGCCCCACCGGTGGAGCTCATCCTGCTGGTCCCGAAGATCCGACGCGATAGCTTCGTACGAGTCCTGGCCCGCCGCGAACCGCAGGGGAGGATCCGCCGACTCGGCGATGGTCAGCACGGCGCGCGCGAGATCGGCCGGGTCTCCCGACGGCGAGCCGGCCACGGAGGCGAACGCCGCCTCCCGGACGGCGTCGTAGTCGTCGAGCGACTGCGACGCCGGTCGCGACGAGGCGGCGAAGTCGGTCGCGTAGGACCCCGGGGAGATCGTCGTCACCCGGATGCCGAAGTCGCGGGTCTCCGCGGCAAGGCCGGCGCCGAGTCCTTCGACGGCGAACTTGGTCGCGCTGTACGCCGCGACCAGCGGCGCCGACACCCGGCCGGCGATCGAGGACACGTTGATGATCCGTCCGCCGCCCTGCGCGCGCAGGAGGGGGACCACAGCGCGCACGGTGCGCAGCGTGCCGAAGAAGTTCACCTCGAACAGGGCCCGCACGTCTTCGTCGGTGGCCTCCTCGACGGCGGCGAGCATGCCCACTCCTGCGCAGTTGACGAGCACATCCACGCCGTCGAAGCGCGCACAGGCGACGCGCACCGCTGCCGCCACGTCGTCGTCGCGCGTGACGTCCAACCGCTGCGCCACCGCGTGGTCGGGGTGTGCGCGGACGAGGTGTTCGATCTTGGCGGCATCCGGTCCGGTCGCCATCACCCGGTCGCCTCTCGCCAGGGCGGCTTCGGCGACGGCTCGTCCGATTCCGCTGCCCGCTCCGGTGATGAGCCAGCGTCGTGCTCCGGTCATCGCGCCCCCTCAGTTCCCGTGCTCGAAGACCCCGTGCGGATCGTGACGTGAGCGGATCTCGCTGAGCCGCCGGGCGGTCGCCGCCGGCCACAGGCGCGTACGGAACGTCTCGGCGGAGGGGTGGTTCGCCCAGTTGTAGTTGAGCTCTGCCCCGCTGTAGTCCCGCAGAGCGTCGCGGATCGCGTGCCCCGCGGCTTCCACCACCGACCACGGTCTCTCCGCCTCATCGGGGACGCCGAGCGCGAGCACGCTGAACGGCTGCGCGCGTCCGCCCACGGCGTCAGGATGCTCGCCGGGTCGGGCGATCGCGCCCCCGAGCATCCGCACTTCGATGGTGGTCAGGGGCGATGAGCAGCCTGCGCCACCGTGGCGCAGGAGCTCGTCCATGAGATCGTGGTCGATCCGGTCGAGGAAGTCGCCCCACTCCCACACCGGGAGCGGTCCTTCGGGCTCTGCGTGGATCTCTGCGATGCGGTCGCTCGGAAGAAGGCCCACCGTGTCGAGGATCGGATCCCCGGCTCTCGCGCGCCACCCTGTGAGAGCAGCCTCGCCCGACGATACGAGTTCCTCGTCGGAGAGGCCGACCCCGACGTACGCGAACCGCACATGCAGAACGGGGGCCCCGCCGAGAGGAGGTGGCACGTCAGGGGGCAGCCGGAGGATCGCGATGGAGGTGTTGACCGATTCCGGCACGTCCGCGGTCCAGTCCACCCATTCGTGGGCCACGCGTGCGATGTCCACGTCGGCGTAGAAGAGCCCCCCGCCGTAGACATGCGGCATCCGGGGCGCCGCGATCGTCATCTGGGTGACGATGCCGAGACCGACCTTGCCCCCGCGCAGGGCCCAGAAGAGGTCTTCGTTCTCGTCCGGGCTGGCCACGAGCACATCGCCTCGACCGTCGACCACGCGAATCGAGCGGATCCAGTCGCTGGCGACGCCCAGCGATCGGCCGAGCGGTCCGATGCCACCGCCGAGCAGCAGGCCCACGGCTCCCACGGTCTGTGCCGAGCCGGTGACCGCGCCGAGTCCGTGACGGTGGAGGTGGGGGAGGATGTCCATCCACCGCCGGCCGGCGCCGATCGTGAAGGTCGCGGCATCCGTGTCGATCGACAGAGCGTCGAGATGCTGCGTCTTGAGCAGGATTCCGTGGTCGAGCGTCCGGTAGGCGCCGTGCCCGGTCAGCTGCGGGTGCACGGTCTGCCCGTTCGCCGCCGCCCAGCGCACCGTGGTCTGCACGTCGGCCTCGTCGGCGGCGACGACGACGAGGTCCGGCGCGGTCGGGGAGAGCAGATTGAATCCCCTGACGTTGTCGGCGAAGCCCGCCTCGCCTCGAAGGAACACCTCTCCGCGCAGTCCCGCACGGAGGCCGTCGATGTCGGGAGCGCCGTCGAGCGCCATGGGTTCCCTCCCTCTGCGGGCGCGCCCATGCGCCCGCGGTCAGACGGGGTCAGCCTAAGAGGGGGGACGCGCGCGGGGGAAAGACGAATCGACCCCCGCATTCATTCGGATCGATGATGAGTGGGGACCGGTCAGGCCTTGATCAGCGTGCCCTCGGCCGCGTCGACCACCGCATCGAAGACGGTGGAAAGGGTGGGCGACGACTCGTCCGAGCGCGCGATGAGGTAGATCGGGAGCAGCACGTTGTCGATCGGCAGGATGATGACGCCCTCGCGCGGCGTCCCCACGAAGCTCTCGGGCACGACTTCGATCCCGTGCCCCGCCGCGACACCCGTGAAGTCCTCGTCGAAGTCCGAGACCTCTTCGGCGATGCGGATCGTGAACCCTGCCTGCGCGCTGAGGCGATGAAGCGCGGAACCTTCGCGGAAGGCACGGTTGCTCGGGAGGATCCATGCGTCCTCCGCCAGCTCACGCAGATCGACCGACGACCGCCCCGCGAGCCGGTGGTCCGCGGGAAGCGCGACGACCATGGCCTCATTGGTGACAAGGAGACGATGAAGGTCGGCGGTGATGTTCGGAGCGACGCACAGCGCGGCGTCGATCCGGCGATCGACGACGGCCTCGACGAGCTTGCTCGAGCTTTCGGCCACGATCGTGAGCTCGATGTCGGGGTTGATCTCGCGGAGGCGGTTCACGATCGCCCGCTTGACCTCGGTGCTCACAGCCGAGTAGACCCCGAGGGCGACGGGGCCGCTTCCGCCACGGCGCAGGTGGGTGGCCGCCTCGAGCGCGCGGTCGTATCCCTCGACGGCGATCCGCGCATGCTCGGCGAACGCCTGGCCCTCATTGGTCAGCTCGACATGGCGCGTGCTGCGCGTGAAGAGGCGCAGCTGAAGGGAGTCCTCGAGCTTGCGGATGTTGGCGCTGAGGGCAGGCTGTGCCAGGTGCAGCCGATCGGCGGCCCGACTGAAATGAAGCTCCTCCGCGACGGCGAGGAATTGCCGGAGGTGGCGGATCTCGACGTTCATCTACACCCATCGCCTTCGAATGTGGATTGACCGAGCCTAGCCGTGGTCGGTGGCAGGCCGTGAATGTCGGTGTCGTGCACGGGGCCTCAGCCGAGCGGTGCGACCTCGTCGGCGAAATCGACGAACGCCTTCCAGCTCCGCGCATCCGCCTTCTCGTGGTACATGTCACCGGGCACCGTGAACGCGTGCAGAGCGCCCGAGTACACCGAGATCTGCCAGTCCACTGCGGGGTTGGCCCGCAGCTCGTCGGCGAAGGCCTTGACATCCTCGTCCGGTGCGATGGGGTCCGATCCGCCGGTGAGGATCAGCAGCGGTGCGGCGATCCGATCGGCCTGGGGCGGGTCCTGTGCGAGGAGGCGGCCGTGGAACGAGACGACGCCGGCCGACCTCTGGCCCGTGCGGGCATGCTCCAGGGCGACCGTCCCGCCGAAGCAGTATCCGATGACCAGGATGTCTTCGGGGGCGAAGCCGCGCGCGGTGAGCACGTCGAAGGCCGCCTGCGCTCGGCCGCGCATGAGCGGAAGATCGGCGTAGTACTTCTGTGACTCCGCACGCATCTCGTCGACGGTCGTGGGACGCACGCCGTCGCCGTAGACGTCGCCGGCGAGGACGGTGTATCCGAGGCCTGCGATCATTCGCGCGCGCGCCTCGACGTAGGGCCCCGGCCCCATCCACGCGTGGAAGACGAGCACCGCCTTCGAGCTGCCGCCCTCCGGCTCGACGAGGAAGCCGCGCAGCGGAGTCTCGCCGTGGCGATACTCCACATCCTCGATCGTGATCGGGCGGTGGTGTCGGGGTGACGCGGTCGTCAGCAGGTGCTGGAACGGCTGGGGCAGGCTGTCGATCGACATGCGGCGCTCTTCCTTCTCTCTTGACACAGCATCGTGTCGCTCTCAAACTTACTTGTACACGGATAGTCCGTCAACGTACTATCTAGCGACCGGCGACGACGAAGGAGACCCGCCATGTCCACCCCCGCCAGCATCATCCCCGACGCCGAAGCGGCGCACCCCGAGTTCTATGAGGCGCTCGCCGCCCAGCACGTCAAGGCGCTGTGGACCATTCCCGGCACCCTGGCATCCGAGCCGACTCTCGACGAGGTGCCTCACGTCTGGCACGCCCGCGATCTGTGGCCGCTCCTCGAGAAGGCTGCGGAGTTCATCAGCCCCGACGAGGCGGAGCGCCGTGCGTTCAACGCCTCGAACCCCAAGCGCGTCTTCGGAACCAGTCACAACCTCGTCGCCGGCTACCAGATGGTCCTCCCCGGAGAGACAGCGCCCGCGCACCGCCACACTCCCAGCGCGATCCGCCTCATGCTGCAGGGCAGCGGCATCACGACGGTGGAGGGTGAGCCGGTCTGGATGGAGCGCGGGGATCTCGTCCTGACGCCGCCCGTGTCGTGGCACGATCACCGTCATCCCGGTGACGAGCCGATGATCTGGCTCGACGGCCTCGACGTCCCCTTCGTGCGCGGACAGCACGCGCAGTTCGCGGAGGAGTACCCGAACGAGCAGCTGCAGGACCTCACCCGGCCGCAGGATGCCAGCGTCTCGGAGTACGGCGTCGGCCTGGTCCCCGCACACAGCACGTGGACCCGCAAGCACTCGCCGCTGAACAAGTACGCGTACTCGACGACGCGCCCGGCTCTTCTGCGACTGTGGGAGGTCGAGGGATCCCCGACGTCGGGATCGACGCTCGAGTACGTCAACCCGCTGACGGGGGGCCCGGTCATCCCCACCATCTCGTCCTACCTCTCCTACATTCCCGAGGGTGGTGCATCGAAGCCGGAGCGTCACACGCCGAGCAAGATCTTCTGCGTGCTCGAGGGCAGAGGTCACTCGATCATCAACGGCGAGCGGTTCGACTGGGAGGAGAACGACTTCTTCGTCGTCCCGTCGTGGCACTGGTACCAGCACATCGCCGACCAGGGCGATGCGGTGCTCTACGCCCTCAGCGACTGGCCGATCTACGAGCCGTTCGACCTCGTGCGCCGCGAGGTCCGCGACGAGTACCCGACGCTGTGAGCGCGGCACAGGAGCAGACCGCGCGGGTCGCGGTCATCGGATGCGGCATCGGTGGAATCGCGACCGCGCTTGCGCTCGCGAAGAAGGGCATCTCGGTCGCCGTCTACGAGCGTGCACCCGAGATCGGAGAGGTCGGTGCCGGGCTGCAGGTCGGCCCCAACGCGGGACGCATCCTCGCGGACCTCGGAGTGCTCGAGCACCTCACGGTCAAGGCCGTCCTTCCCGAGCGTGCTGTCATGCGCTCGATCGACACGGGCGAGGAGATCATCTCGATCGACCTGTCGAGCTTCCCGGAGCGGTACGGATCGCCCTATCGCGTCATGCACCGCGGTGACCTGCTGACGGGGCTCATGAAGGCGGCGGCCGACACGGGGCTGGTGACGGTGCACCCGGGCAAGGAGCTCGTGTCCGCCACTCAGGATGCCGACTCGGTGACGGCCGTCTTCACGGACGGCACCACGGCCCGTGCCGAGGTGCTCGTCGGCGCCGACGGCATCCGTTCGCAAGTCCGTCAGATCCTCGGGGACGACTCGCCGCCGCTCGCCTCCAACTACGTCATCTACCGCGGCACGTTCCCCCGCACCCCGGAGTTCGAGAACGCCGTGACGCTGCAGACGGGTCCGCATCACCACGTCATGCACTATCCGATCCGCGGCGGTGACGAGATGAATCTCGTCTGCTCGTTCCGCAGCGTCCGAGGGCCGGTGGGCAGTGACGAGTGGGGGACGGCGGAGGAGCTCGACGAGGTGTTCGCCGATGCGAACCCGGTCGTGCGCGCCGCCATCGCGAACCTCGACCGGACGAAGAAGTGGGTGCAGTTCGACCGCGATCCACGTCCGGGCTGGGCGCAGGGTCGGATCCTCATGATCGGCGACGCAGCCCACGCGGCGCACCAGTACTTCGCTCAGGGGGCCTGTCAGGCGCTCGAGGATGCCGTCGTGCTCGCCGAGCTCCTGTCCGGTGCGGAGGATCTCGCGCAGCCCCTGGACCGGTTCGAGCAGGTCCGCTATCCGCGGACGACGGCGGTCCAGCGCGGGTCGCGGTGGTGGGGAGAGCTCACCCATGTCGAGGCCGAAGACGCGGTGGTCCGCGACCGGATGCTCGCCGCGATCGGCGACACGGGACTCGACCACCTGGACTGGCTGTACGGCGACGCGTCGCTCCCGATTCCGCACATCCCGGATGCGCGGGACGTGTACGAGGCGCTTCCGGGCACCGAGCGCGTGCTGAGCGGTCGACCGTGAGGCTCGGGATCTTCGGCGGAGGCCGACTCGGCGTGGTCGTGGGCGATGTCGTGCACGATGTCTCGGAGCTCGTGCCGACCGAATCGGCCGGCATCGGGGGCGCGCTCGCTGCCCTCGTCAGGTCGGGCAGTCTGCCGGGTGCGGCGGAGGTCGCCGCCGCACCCGCGCTCCCGCTCGAGAGCATCGAGTGGGAGGCGCCCCTGCCGCGTCCCGGCAAGATCATCGGTGCGCCCGCGAACTACTTCGAGCACATCGACGAGATGCCGGACTCGGCCACGGTGGTCGAGTGGGGCGTGTTCCTCAAGGCGAGCACATCCGTGCTCGATCCCGGCGGGGTCATCCGCCTGCCGTACCTCGACAAGAGAACCGATCACGAGGGCGAACTCGCCGTCGTGATCGGACGCGGGGGTCGTGACATCCCGCTCGAGCAGGCACGCGCCCACGTCTTCGGCTACACATGCGCGCTGGACATCACCGTCCGCTCCACGGAGGACCGATCCACGCGGAAGTCCTTCGACACCTTCACTCCGCTCGGCCCGCTCGTCGTGACCGCTGATGAGGTCGGGGGCGACAGCGACCTCGGCCTGCGGCTGACCGTCAACGACGAGGTGAGACAGGAGTCCACGACCGCGAAGCTCATCTACGGCGTCCCGGAGCTGATCGCCTACGCGAGCTCGGTGATGACCCTCGAGCCCGGCGACGTCATCCTGACGGGCACGCCCGCAGGGGTCGGTCCGATCATCGACGGCGACGTGGTGGAGGTGAGCATCGACCGTGTCGGCACCCTCAGGGTGGGGGTCTCGGCGACCGGCGCCATCGCCTACGCAGACCGCCCCGGCCCGCGCACCGCGCTCCGCCGCGGATAGAATCCCCGGTGTGACCACCTCCTCCCGGGACCGGAGTGCCGACTCGTCGCCCATGGAGCACCGTCCCGGCCACCTCATCCGGCGTGCGCACCAGATCCACGACGCCCTGTGGGCGGCGCGGGTGTCTCAGGACGCGACCCCGACCCAGTTCGCCGTGCTGAGCGTCGTCGCCCACCTCGGGTCCTGCGACCAGGCCACCATCGCCCGGTCGGCCTCCCTCGACACCTCGACAGCGGGTTCGGTGGTCTATCGACTGACGGAGAGGGGCTGGCTGCGGTCGGAGCCCTCTCCGTCGGATCGCCGCCGCAATGTCCTCCAATTGACTCCCGAGGGCGAAGAGGTCCATCTCCGGCTGGCGGCGGCCGCCAACGCGATGACGGAGGAGCTGCAGGCGCCGCTCGAGCCCGCCGAGCGCAGCGAGCTGATCCGGCTTCTGCGCCGGCTCGTCGCCGGGCACGAGCGCGCCTGAGCGACGGCGGTTCGCTCGCAGGATCCTCGACCCCGATCTGCGCTCATAACGGCGCTCGATGAATCGCGCCCGATCTGCTCTTTCCCCTGCGCCCACCCTCCTGCGTAGCGTGAAAGTCAGACCGGAACGCCGATGGACGAGCCGTTCCCCGAGTCTTGAAGGGAAGACCGCGAATGGTGGCGCTTTCTCTCGCCTGCGGAGCATACGACCGGACGCTGCCGATCCTGAACGGCCAGGTGCGCATCGAAGGGGTGGATCTCAGCGCGATCGCGCTCCAGCCGGAGGAGACCTTCTTCCGGATGGTGAGTCACCGGGAGTTCGACGTCTCCGAGATGTCGTTCTCCAGCTACCTGCTCACCCGAGAGCGCGGCGAGCCGTTCGTGGCGATCCCGGTCTTCCCGTCCAAGTCGTTCCGGCACAGTGGCGTCTATGTCCGCGCCGACGCCGGAATCGATCGGCCGGAGGACCTCGTCGGCCGCACCGTCGGAATCCCGGAGTTCCAGGTGACCGCCGCCGTGTGGATCCGCGGTATCCTCTCCGACTACCACTCGGTGCCCGCGGATTCCGTGTCGTACCGCAACGGCGGGCTCTACGCCCCCGGGCGCTCCGAGAAGATCGCGATCCAGCCGCGCGGAATCGACCTGCAGCCCATCCGTGCGCACGACACCCTGGGGGACGCGCTCCTGGGCGGTGAGATCGACGCCATCTACTCACCGCGTCCGCCCAAGCCGTTCCTGGACGGCGATCCTCGCGTCGTGCGGCTCTTCGCCGACACGCGCGCCGCCGAGACGGCCTACTTCCGCGCGAGCGGGATCTTCCCGATCATGCACACGATCGTGATCCGCCGCGACGTCTACGAGCGTGATCGCTGGATCGCCCAGTCGCTCGTGAAGGCGTTCACGGAGGCCCGGGATCAGGCGATCGCCGCACTGAAGCACCCCGGCGCGCTCGTCACCAGTCTTCCCTTCGCCGCGCAGGACATCCTCGACACGATCGAGCTGATGGGCGAGGACTACTGGTCCTACGGCCTTCCGGCCAACCGCCACAACCTCGAGACGCTCGTCCGGTACGAGCACGAGCAGGGGCTCATCGCCGAGCGGCCCGCCGTCGAGGACCTCTTCGCACCCGAGACGCTCAGCTCGGTCGTCGTCTGAAAGCAAGGAGCAGAGAGATATGACACGCACTCCCAAGGTGGCCGTCGCCGGCGGCGGCATCGGCGGCCTGACCGCCGGCATCGCGCTCGCGAAGCGAGGGATCGAGGTCCAGGTCTTCGAACAGGCCCCCGCGATCGGCGAGATCGGCGCCGGGCTCACCCTGTCGCCCAACGCGCTCAAGGCCTACGAAGGGCTCGGCGTGCGCGACGCGATCGAAGCGATCGGCTTCGACGCCGAATGGCAGGTCGTCCGGCGGTGGAACGACGGTGCCGAGGTCTCCCGCGTCAATCGGAGCGGCTACACCGACCTCTTCGGAGCCCCCTACATCTCACTGCACCGCGCCGACTTCGTCGACGTGCTCGCCGAGAACCTCCCGGACGGAGTGTTGAACCTCGGCTCCCGTGCGCTCGGTGCCGAGACCACCGCCGACGGTGCTGTGCTGCGGCTGGAGGACGGTCGCGAGATCGAGGCCGACCTCGTCATCGGCGCCGACGGAGTCCGCTCGGCTGTCCGCGCGAGCATCATGGAGACGAGCGAGCCGCGCTTCACGGGCACGGTGTGCTTCCGCGGCCTCGTCCCCTTCGACCAGGTCGCCGACGCCCTCCAGACGAAGGACTGGACGCTGTACGTGGGCCCCGAGCGTCACGTCATCTACTACATGGTCCGTCGTGGAGACGTCGTGAACTTCGTCGCCCACGTCGACATGGACACCTGGACGGGCGAGTCCTGGACCCAGGAGGCCGACCCGTCGGAGATCCTCGATGTCTTCGAGGGGTGGAACGAACCGCTGCTGAAGCTGCTCGCATCCTCGACGACGTACTACAAGTGGGCGCTGTACGACCGTGACCCGATCCCCTCGTGGTCGCGCGGCAACGTCACCCTGCTCGGCGACGCCGCCCACGCGATGCCTCCGTTCATCGGCCAGGGTGCCGGCATGTCGGTGGAGGACGCCTACGCCATCGCCGCGGCGATCGATTACACCCCGGGCGACATCCCTGCCGCTCTGTCGCGCTACGAGGCGCTGCGGGTCGAGCGGGCGAACTCGATGGTCACCCGCGCGCGCGCGGGACGCGACAAGTACCACCTCAAGGAGAGCTGGGACCCCAAGCCCGTCGGTGAGCAGAACCGCACGGGGATCGCCCACGACGACATCTACCACTACGACATCCGCGAAGCGGCGGACTTCGCAGCGGCGGCGCCGGCCATCGGCTGAGCAGTCTCTCAGGGCGCAGGGTCCGGCCCCATGGTGCGGGGACCCTGCGCCCTCGTCGTGCGCGCAGCCGGCTCGTCCGCCGGGCGAGCCGGGCGCAGACGGGGGAGGTCCTCAGGCGCGTCCGCGTCCGCCCTCGGCGTCGCCGGGGTCCCGACGGCCACCGTGCGGGATGGTCAGAGCGATGATCGTGCCGAGCGCGCCCGCCGCGAGGGCCAGCAGGATCGTGAGGCTGAACGCGGAATCCGTCGGAACGGACTGGCCTGCGACCGAGACCGCGCCGGTGGCGTACACGGCTCCGATCGATGCCGCGGCGAGCGTCGTGCCGATCGCGCGCATGAGCGCGTTGAGCCCGTTCGCGGCGCCCGTATCGGTGATCGGGACGGAGCGCATGATGAGCGTGGGCATGGCGGCGTAGGACGTTCCCGCGGCGACTCCGACGAGGATGTTGGAGACGGTCAGAAGCACGGCGCTGCCACCCGCGCACAGTGCCAGTGCGTAGGCGGCCGCGCTGATCGCCCCGCTGAGACAGAGCATCATCTTCGGCCCGGCCCAGCGCATGAGCCGCCCCGCGATGGGCGAGACGATCACGAGCGCGATCGATCCCGCGAGGAGGACGAGGCCGGTGGCCTCGAGGGAGAGTCCCGCGCCCAGGCCCCCGCCGGCGGGAGCGACCAGCAGCTGGGGGAAGATGATGTTGCCTGCGAAGACGGCGAACGACAGTGCCGCGGAAGTGACGTTGGTCAGCAGCACGGTCGGCCGGAGCGCCACGCGGATGTCGGCGATGGGGTTGTCCGCCCTGAGCTCCCACACGACCCACACGCCCATCACGACGGAGCCTCCCGCCAGGGCGCCGAGGGTGGGCCACGTGATCCACTCCCATGCCTGTCCCTGGGTGATGCCGAGCAGGAGGGCGGTGAGAGCTGCGGCCAGGAGCACACCCCCGATCACGTCGAGCGCCCCCCGCGCACGGGTGGGGCTCTCGGGGACGAGCCACACGATGAGGAGGATGCTCGTCAGCGACAGCGCTCCCGATATCCAGAACAGGGCGCGCCAATCGAGGTGCGTCGCCACCACTCCGGCCAGCGGGAGCCCCAGTGCTCCGCCCACCCCGATGGTCGCCGACATGAAGCCGATCGACGGTCCGAGCGAGCGGGCGGGGAGCTGATCGCGCATGATCGCGATGCCGAGGGGAATGGCTCCCATGGCCGCGCCCTGGAACCCGCGGCCGACGATGAACTGCCCGACGGTGGTGGCGAGGCCCGCGACGACCGCTCCGATGAGCTGCACGGCGAGCAGGCACAGCAGGACGCGGCGACGCCCGTACATGTCGCCGAGTTTGCCGGCGATCGGCGTCGCGATCGCGTTCGTCAACAAGGTGATCGTCACCGCCCACGCCGTCGCCTCGCGCGGCGCGTCGAGCAGTTCGGGCAGCACCGACTGGATCGGGAGCAGGATCGTCGCGACCAGGGCGGCGCTGAGACCGGCCGACAGGAGCGCGGCGATCATTCCGATCGGGCGGGCGGTGGCGCGCTGGCCGGTGGGAGGGGATCCGCGTCGACCGAATCGCCGTCGGCCTGCTTCGATCCGCAGTGGTGCACTCACTGCTATAGCCTATAAGATACAAGCACTGGTTCGATGAAGAGCGGAGAGTGACGATGACCATGACGGAGCTGGTGACCATGCGCCACGACGTTCCTGTGACGTCCCTGGCAGGGATCGACGCGATCACCGTCGATCTCTTCAAGGCGGCCTTCCGCAACCACCCGCTCGGGGTGGCCGTCGTGACCGCCGACCCGGGTGACGGTCCCGTTGCGATGACAGTGAGCTCGCTCTCGTCGGTGAGCGCCTCTCCTCCCGTGGTCAGCTTCTCCTCGTCGGCCGCCTCGTCGAGCGCTCCGGCGCTCGAGCGCGCAGACAGCGTCGTCATCCACATGCTGGGTGCTGCGGAGCTCCCGCTGGCGAAGCTCGGGGCCACGAGCGGGATCGACCGCTTCGCGGATGCTTCGAGCTGGTATCGGCTGCCCACGGGGGAACCCGTCTTCCGCGCCGCACGCTCGTGGATGCGCGCGAGCGTCGTGCATCGTGTCGGCGTCGGCGGGTCGGTTGTGTATCTCGGTCACGTGGTCGAGGCTGTCGTCGACACCGAGCCGAGCGAGCCGCTCGTCTACCACGACCGCACATGGCACCGCCTGGGGAAGCGGTCCGCGCTGGCCTGAGCGTCAGGCGTACTGCTGCAGTGCCTCGGAGGCAGCGGGGAGGATCACCCGGAACGTGTCTTCCAGGTGCTTCTGTACGAGTCGGCTGGCCTCATCGGAGTCGTGCCGCTCGAGGGCGTCGATGATGACCTCGTGCGCGCGCGTGCGGCAGGAGGGCGCCGTCCCGGTACGGCTGAGCAGGACGCGATAGCGGCCGATCCGGTCCCACGTCGAGTCGAGGATCTGGATGACCGTGCGGTTGCGTGATGCGGTGTAGATCGCTCGGTGGAGAGCGCCGCTGCGGTCATCGCGCACCGGGTCCGACGCGCTCTCGGGTGCGACGAGCAGATCGCGGAGATGACGGACGTCCCCGGGAGTGAGCTTGGTGGCCGCGATCCCTGCGGCAAGCGTCTCCAGGCCGAGCCGCACGGTGTGCAGCTCCTGGAACTCCTCGAGTGAGACCGAAGCGATCCGCGCGTCGCTGTGCGCGGGAAGCGTGACCAACTGCTCGGCGGCCAGGCGGCGCAGCGCTTCGCGGACCGGCGTCGTGGACGACCCGAGCCAGGCCGCCAGGGACTCCTGCTCGATCACGGATCCGGGCGCGAGGTCGCAGGACAGGATCCGCTCACGGATCTCCTCGTAGGCGGCGTCCGCCTTCGTGAGACTGCGGCGCGAGGCCTGGCCCGGGAGCAGCGGCTGCGACGGGATGGCGGACACGCTATAGATCATAGGCTCGAGTCACGGTGTGAGGTCCACGGTCACGGACTTCAGCTCGGTATAGGCCTCCACGCCCTCCTGCCCGTACTCCTTCCCCCACCCCGACTGCTTCGAGCCGCCGAAAGGCATGTCCTCGTCCATTCCGAACGCGGTGTTGACGCGCACCTCGCCCGCCCGCAGCCGGCGGGCCAGGCGGTGCGCGCGTGTGATGTCGCGGGTCCAGATGCTCGAGGACAACCCGTAGACGCTGTCGTTCGCGCGTGACGCGATGACCTCGACGGGATCTCCCGGAGCGAACGTCTGCACCGTCAAGACAGGACCGAACACCTCTTCCCGGACGATGCGGCTTGTCGGATCGTCGGTGAGCACCACGGTCGGCTCCACGAAGAATCCCGGCCGCGCGATCGACTTCCCGCCGACGACGATCTCTGCTCCGTCCGCGGACGCGGAATCCACATAGGAGAGCACCCGGGCGCGCTGCGCGGCGGAGATCACCGGTCCGATCTGGCTCCCCTCCTCCTGGCTTCCGCCGACCCGGAGATCGCGCGCGATGTCGCAGATCCCGGCGATCACGTCGTCGGCGACGGACTCCTCGACGAACAGGCGCGACCCCGCGCCGCAGATCTGGCCCGTGTTCGCGAACACACCCATCGCCGCACCGGGGATCGCGCGGGAGAGGTCGGCGTCGGCGAAGACGATCACGGGTGACTTGCCTCCCAGCTCCAAGGTGATCCGCTTGAGCGTTCCGGCCACGGTGGCCAGCAGATGCTTGCCGGTCGCGGTGGACCCGGTGAAGGTGATCTTGTCGACGAGCGGATGCTCGGCGAGAGCCTGGCCGGCGACGGACCCGAGACCGGGGACGATGCTCACCACCCCCGCGGGGATACCCGCCTCGAGGATGAGCTCGCCCAGCCGCGCAGCGCTGAGCGGGGTGAGCTCGGCGGGCTTGAGCACGGCCGTGCATCCGGCCGCGAGCGCGGGGGCGAGCTTGGTCGCAGCCATCAGCAGAGGACTGTTCCAGGGGACGATGAGACCTGCGACGCCGAGGGGCTCGCGGAGGGTCATCGCCAGCCACTCCCCGGGAAGAGAGACGTTCTTGGTCTGACCCGACAGCTTCGTCGTCCACCCGGCGTAGTAGCGGAAGGCCTCTGCGGCCGCCGGCAGCTCGATGTCCCGCGCGACGTGGAGCGGTTTGCCGGTGTCGAGGCTCTCCAGCGCTCCGAGCTCGTCGGCATGGGCTTCCAGAAGCTCTGCGACCCGCCAGAGCAGGCGGGCCCGCTCCTTCGGAGCCATCCGCGCCCAGGGGCCCTCGTCGAATGCGGTGCGCGCCGCACGGACGGCGCGGTCGACGTCGCGTGCATCCGCCGTCGAGAGCGTGGCGATGGGCGCCCCGGTCGACGGATCGAGGACGGGGATCCGCTCACCCGAGCCTTCGACCCACTCGTCGCCGATGAGCAGCGGGACGACCCCTGCGGCGACGTCAGACATGCGAGCCGCGCCTGTCCGAGCCGCGCCCGAGCCAGTCGGCGATGAAATTGATCGCCAGCAGCGTGACGCACATCACGATCGCGGGAACCATGACGATCCACGGTGCGTTGCGCAGGTGCGCGCGTCCCTCGTTCATCATGCCTCCCCAGCTCGCCTGCGGCGGGGGCACGCCCAGGCCGAGGAAGCTCAGAGCGCCCTCCGCGGCGATCGCGATCGCGACGAGGGTGATGCCGAACGACAGCACCGTGATGGCGATGTTGGGCAGGATGTCGCGAGTGAGGATCCGCGCCTCACTCGTCCCCATCGCCTTCGCGGCCTGCACGAAGTCCCGGTGGGCGTACGTGCGTGCGGCGGACCGTGCGACCCGCGCGACCATGGGCACCGAGACCACCCCGAGGGCGAGGATGAGAGTCACCAGGCTCGGGCCGAGGAAGGTGGTGATCGCGATCATGGCGATCAGGGCCGGGAAGGCCAGCAGGATGTCGATGACCCAGCCGAGCGCACGGTCGGTGCCGCCCCCGAAGTAGCCCGCGAGAGCGCCGATGAGCGTCCCCAGGACGAGAGCGATCAGGACCGATCCGAGGCCGACGGCGAGGCTGACCTCGGCGCCGGAGATGACGCGGGAGAGGATGTCGCGACCGAGCTGATCTGTTCCGAGCGGGTGCACCCAGTCGGTGAACGGGGGGAGGCGCACGGCGGAGTAGTCCGGGGTGGCCGGATCGGCGAGGGGCAGCAGCGGCTGCAGGACGACCAGGACGACGAGGAGGGCCATCCAGATCATCGAGAGAACGGTGACCCCGGGTATGCGCCGATCGCGGATCCCTCGGGTGTCGACAGGTATCGAGGCGGTCAGGGAGGCGGGGGAATCGGTCATGCGGTCGCTCGCACTCGGGGGTCGATGGCCAGGTGGACGATGTCGGCGGCGAAGTTGGCCAGCACGTACGCGACGGCGAACACGAGCACGACGCTCTGCACGACGACGTAGTCGCGGCTGTCGATCGCGCTGAGCAGAAGAGTGCCGATGCCGCGGATGCCGCAGATCACCTCTACGACGACGGTCGCGCCGAAGAGGACGCCGAAGTTCAGTCCGACGACGGTGATGAGCGGGGGAAGGGAAGGCTTGAGGCCGAACTGCCAGAGCAGCCGGCGGCGGGAGTAGCCGAGCGACTTGCCCACGAGCATGTACTCCATCTGCAGCGTCTCGATCATCGAACCGCGTAGCGCTCGGATGTACATCGCGATGAGGAGGGCGCTGATCGCGGACACGGGGATCAGGAGCGAGACCGTGCTCGCCCAGAATCCTTCGCTCAGCGGCACGTAGCCGAGGGCCGGGAGCCAGCCGAGGGTCACGGCGAAGATGAGGATGCCGAAGATCGCGAGGACGTAGTTGGGGATGGCCTGGAGGGCGAAGGTCACCGCCGCGATGATGCGGTCGGCGGCGCGATCGCGCCGGGGCGCGACGTAGAGGGCGATCGGGACGGCGATCACGAGGCTCATGATCTGCGCCATGATCACCATGTGCAGCGTGACGGGCAGGCGATCGCCGATCGCCGTCGCGACATCCTGGTTGGTGCGGAACGAGGTGCCGAAGTCGCCCTGCAGGATGCCCCCGATCCAGCGCCCGTACTGCTCCCAGAGCGGCAGGTTCAGCCCGAGACTCTCTCGCACGCGATCGAGCGTCGCGGGGTCGACGTTGCCGGTCGTGGCCGCGATCGCGAGCGCCGGGTCACCGGGGATCAGCCGGATGAGCAGGAACGTCAGCACGCTCACGCCGAACAGCACCACGATGAGGTGCACGACTCTGAATGCGAGGTCCTTCATCGTTCTCCTGCGTCGTTTGTCATCGTTGACGGACTGCCGACGCGCGGCGCCGCGCGTCGGGGGGCGAGTCCCGGCTGGGCCAGTCTAGGAAAATCGCGAACACCGGATTAGAGCGAATCCGGCGGGACTCATACGGCCCGTCCTATAGCTCGCAACGCTCCTCGTCACCCGTGAGGACTTGGGTCACGTCCCAGTGCTCGACGATGCGGTCACGGCGCAGCCGGAAGATGTCGCACACGGCGCGCACGGGCGAGCCCGGCGAGAGTCTGCTGCGACGGTGGGTCAACACGAGGTCGCCGTCGGCGAGGATGTGCAGCAGCCGCGACCGTGCGCCGGGGTTCTCGTCGAAGCGTCTGCGGAAGCCCTCACGAAGGAAGGCGACGCCGTCGGGCGCACCGGGAGCGTGCTGGATGTAGTGATCTGCGTCGAAGCACTCGTCGATGGCCTCCTCGACCCGGTGCTCCTGGAAGAGGAGGCGCTGCATCCGCTCGACCACGTCCCGGTTGCGACGGCGCTGCGAGTCGGACACGCCTCGGTAGGCGAGCCCCTCGAACGGGCCGTGACCGGCGGCGTGGACATCGGGGAGAGGGCGCGTCACGCGCCAGTGCGAGAGGATCGCGCCGGCGTGTGTGCGGACGATGTCGACGACCGCCGCATCCGGATGGTCCGACTCCGCAGCCAGCATGCGGCCGTAGGTCGCCACGAGGTCGCCGTCCTCGAAGGTCCGCGCGATGCGCAGGCGGCCCCCGCACGCGTCGACGAGGCGCGAGCGGACGAGATCGGAGTGGATTCGGTCGGCGGTCGTCATCGGTCGGCCGTCCGCGGCGCGGGTGCACGTCGACCCGACCACCGGACGGTGATCGGGTCGACGTGCGGGGCTGTGGCGAGGATGACTACTCCTTCGCCATCCACACCTTGCGGAGGTCGAACATCTCCGACGAGGTCGCGTTCGGGTCGCCGTCGGGGAATCCGGCCACGTCGGGGCCGATGACGCGTCCGAGGCCCGTGGAGACGATCGGGACGACCGGCATCCATTCGGAGAGGACCTCGAGCATCTCGGGGATGACGGCCTGGCGGTCGGCGTCCGACGGCGCGGAGACCGCCCGGCCGATGAGGACGTCGAAGTCCGGGTTGGTGCCCGACCCGAAGTTGCGGAAGTCCGCTCCGAACGCCTGGCGGAAGATCTGCGTCGTCTCAGCCGGGAAGGCGCGGTCCATCAGCATCGCGTCGAACGTGCCGGCGACGATGTTGGAGATCATGGTGGCCGGTTCCATGACCGACGTCTTCATCTCGATGCCGATCTCCGCCAGCTGCTGCTGCAGCAGCGCGGCGATGTCCGAGGACTCCTGCATCTGGTTCACCATCAGATCGAGCGAGATCTCCGACACGCCGGTCTCGGCCTTGTACTCCTCCACGAGCTCCTTCGCGGTGGCGAGGTCGTACTGCGGAACCAGTCCGCCCTCGTAGAACGGGTGCAGCGCGACGAGGTAGCTGTCCATCGGGGCCTGCAGGCCGTCGAAGATGACCTGGTTGATGCCTTCCCGATCGATCGCGTAGCTGATCGCCTGCCGCACGCGGATGTCGGAGAGATGCTCGTTCTTGATGTTCGGCTGGATGAGGTAGCCGCTGTAACGCGGCTGCTCGAGCCCGATCGCGCCCTGATCGCGTGCCTCCACGAGCTTGGTGAGCGCTGTCACCGAACTCGCATCGAGATCCCCGGAGAGGACCCCGGAGACGCGGGACTGCTCATCCAGGACGGGCACCAGGCGCACCGAGTCGAGGTACGGCAGCTCCGCGTCCCAGTACTTCTCGTTCCGGGACAGGACGATGTCACCGTCAGGGGTGAAGCTGTCGACCACGAAGGGGCCGGCGCCCACCGGGTTCAGGGCGAAGTCGGCGCCGCGCTCCTCGACGGCCTTGGGCGAGGCGATCATCGACATGGAGCCCTGCGCGAGGAGGAGGGGGAACTGGGAGTTCTCCTTGCTCAGTGTGAACCGGACCGTGAGAGGGTCGACTGCCTCGATGGACGTGATCGCTCGGGCATCGGCGGCTTCCAGCGACTGGGAGTCCTCCGCGGCGACCCGGTTGATGTGGGCCACGACCGCGTCGGCATCGAAGGGCTCACCGTCGGAGAACACGACGTCGGGGCGGAGCGAGAGGGTCCACACCAGGTTGTCGTCACCGGACACGCCTTCGGCGATGCCCGCGCCCACGGAGCCATCCGGCTGGATGCGGAGGAGGCTGTCGTAGACGGCCGTCATCGCGAACTCGGTCGAACCGCCCATGGCGGCTCCCGAGTCGAGCGTCGGCACGGAGAAGGACAGTCCGTAGGTGAACGATCCGCCACGCACGGGATCGCCGATGGCGAGCTGCTCGCCGCCGTACCGGCCGACCGAGATGCCATCCCCGGTGGGGTCCTCCTTCGATCCGTTGCCGTCGCTGTTGCCGGAGCACGCGGAGAGCGCGAGTGCGGCCGCGACGAGCGCCGCCGCGAATGCCTTGCGGTGAGATGGGGTGAACACGTGGCTGCCTCCTTGCAGTCGGGTCCTGTGAGGCCCGCGTCCGACGTGGTCGCGAGCGGAAGCACCTCGTGGTCGGCTGTGGTTCAGAAGGCCAGTCCGCCCTGGTGCGGGGCCAGTCTAGGCACGAGCAATCTGCCGGAATAAGTCGGACCTGATCGCTATTCATGCGTTGTCAGGCATGAGTGTCGACCAGTGCAACGACAGCGTCGGACCCATTCATCGATCTCGCGCATATATGGGCATCGGCTTCGTATTGGTGCCCGTCGGTCGTCCTCCTACTGTGGGAGGACGACCCGCACGACGAGCGTGCGGGCAGCGGGAACGAGGGAGTTCGGATGTCTCTGGAGGGCAAGGTCGCCGTCGTCACCGGCGCCGCGCGCGGTATCGGACGCGCTCTGGCGGAGGGCCTTGCCGCTGCCGGCGCAGACATCGCATCGCTGGATCTGACCGAGTCCACGGAAATGGTCGCCGCCGTCACCGGGATGGGGCGTCGCGCGATCGGCATCCCCACCGACGTCTCGTCCCCCGAATCGGTCGCCGCGGCCGCGGCGACGGTCGTCGCGGAGCTCGGCCCGGCGCACATACTCGTCAACAACGCGGGGCTCCACCCGCACCAGACGTCGTTCGCCGACACGAGTTGGGAGCTGTGGTCCAAGACCATGCGCGTCAACCTCGACTCGATGTTCCTCACGTGCAAGGCGTTCCACACCCAGATGGATGCCAACGGCTGGGGACGGATCATCAACATGTCGTCGTCGGTCGTGAACGTCGCGCCGCTGGGAGGCGTCCACTACATCGCGTCGAAGGCGGGTGTCCTGGGTCTCACCCGCGCCCTCGCTCGGGAACTCGGGCCCCACGTGACCGTCAACGCCCTCGCGCCGAGCCTCGTGGACACGCCGGGACTGTCCGAGACAGGTATCTCGCAGGAGGTCTACGACGCCGTCGTCGGAGCGCAGGTGCTGCAGGAGCTCACGACGGCGCAGGACCTCGCGGGTCTGGTGCGTTTCCTCTGCTCCCACGAGGCGCGCTTCCTCACCGGTCAGCACCTGCACATCGACGGGGGGATGGTGTTCGGTGACTGAGGAGCCGCGGGCCGAGAGGCCCGTGCTCGAGGTCTCGGACCTCGCCGTCGAGTTCGATGTCGGCGGCGGGTGGAGGCGTACCGTCCAGAACGTCGGCTACGCCGTCGCTCCCGGCGAAGTGCTCGCCATCGTCGGCGAGTCGGGATCGGGGAAGACCGTCTCGTCGCTGGCCATCCTGGGGCTGCTCGGTCGGAACGCCCGGGTCACGGGGTCCGTCAGACTGAACGGCCGCGAGATCCTCAACGCGCCTGAAACGCGACTGCGCTCGATGCGTGCCCGCGAGGTCTCCATGATCTTCCAGGAGCCGATGACGGCGCTGAATCCCGTCTTCAGAGTCGGCCATCAGCTGACCGAGGTCCTCCGCGTCCGCGGGGGGCATACCCGTGCCTCCGCCCGCATCCGCGCCATGGAGCTGCTCGATCTCGTCGAGCTGCCCGATCCGAAGCGCGCCTTCGACGCCTACCCGCATCAGCTCTCCGGCGGACAGCGCCAGCGTGCCATGATCGCGCTGGCGATCTCGTGCGACCCGTCGCTCATCTTCGCCGATGAGCCTACGACGGCCCTCGACGTGACGATCCAGCGCGAGATCCTCGAGCTCCTGCGTCGTCTCCGGGACAGGACGAACAGCGCCCTCGTGCTGATCACGCATGACCTGGGCGTCGTCGCCGACACCGCCGACCGCATCCTGGTGATGCGCGGGGGCGAGATCGTCGAGGCCGGCACCGTCGATGAGGTCTTCGCGCGCCCCGCTCACCCGTACACGCGGCAGCTGTTGGCCGCCGTGCCGACGCTGGGTGCGGGGGGTGGCGACGCCGACGAGGCCGCGGAGCGCCCGGCGCCTGTCATCTCGATCGATGACGCGGTGGTCGAGTATCGCACGCGAGGCCGGGGGCGGTTCGCCGCCGTCGAGAACGTGAGCTTCGAGATCGGCGAGGGCGAGATCGTCGGCGTCGTCGGCGAGTCGGGTTCGGGCAAGACCACGCTCGCCAAGGCGATCGTGGGACTCCAGGCCTTCAGCGGCGGATCGGTCACCTTCGCCGGTGGCGATCTCGTCGGCGCGCGCGGGCGCAGGCTCCGCGAGGCGCGGCGCCGGATCGGATTCGTCTTCCAGGACCCGGGGTCCTCGCTGAATCCGCGCCGGAAGGTGGGTGACTCCGTGGGCGAGCCGATGCGCGTCGCGTCCGGGTTCTCCCGGGCCGCCATCCGCGCTCGTGTCGCGGAGGTCCTCGGGGCGGTCCAGCTGCCCGCCGACGTCGCCGATCGCTATCCGCACGAGCTGTCGGGCGGTCAGCGGCAGCGCGTGGGGATCGCGCGGGCGATCATCATGCGTCCGAGTCTGCTGATCGCCGACGAGCCGACGTCGGCGCTGGACGTCTCGGTACAGCAGCGCGTGCTCGAGATCTTCCGCGAGCTCCAGCGCGAGATGGGCTTCGCCTGCCTGTTCGTCAGTCACGACCTCGCGGTCGTCGACTCGCTCTCGAGCAGGATCGTCGTCATGAAGCACGGTCACCTCGTGGAGGAAGGAACCCCCGACCAGGTGATTCGCGCCCCCAAGGAGGATTACACGCGCCGGCTCGTCGATGCGATCCCGCTTCCGGACCCGCGGATCCAGCGCGAGCGGCGGGAGCAGCGCGAGGCCGAGCGCGCGGGCGCGCTCACGAACTCCGGCTGAGCTTCGCTCGGTCGGACAGATCATAGGATATAAGCTGTCGAACCGTGGTTCTGCAGCGACGCAGAGAGAGACGATGATGACCTTCACTGACGGACGTTGGGACGCGGGCCCCGACACCGGCGACTTCGATCGCATCCCCACGATGGTGCCTGTGAGCGGGCTGTCCACGCTGGTCGCTGAGCGCGACTTCGATCTGATCGTCGTCGGTGCCGGCGGCGCGGGGGCTGCTGCCGCGATCGAGGCCAGCGACCGCGGGGCATCCGTCCTCGTGCTCGAGCGTGCGGACTTCCTCGGTGGCAGCACGCACGTCTCCGGCGGGACGGTGCGGCTCATCGACGATCCGGAAGGTGCGGTCGAGCACTACCTCGCGCTGTCTCAGGGGACCACCGACCGGGAGAGCATCCAGGCGTTCGTGGACGGACTCGCCCTCATCCCGGACTGGATCCACGACCACGGCGGCGTCCTCACCGACGATGTGTACGCCGTGGCACGTGACGGCAGCGACATCGCCCGGCGGCGCGTCTTCCCGGCCGCGCGCGTCGGCTCGGCCTTCCCCCACTTCCCGCACTCCGCCTCGATGGGGCCGCGGATGCACCTCGTCCCGCGTCGCCCGGACCGCATCTGGGGCGCGGCGATGTGGGACTTCCTCATGGCCGCCCTCGCGGAGACCGGCGCACCGGTGGTCACCGGTGCGCGGGTGACGGGGCTCGTTCAGGGCGCGCCCGGACGCGAGGTGACGGGGGTCGTGGTCGAGACCGCCGAAGGGTCCGTCGAGGTCCACGCCCGAGCCGGAGTGATCCTCGCCACGGGCGGGTTCGCCTGGGATCCCGCCATGCAGCGCCAGTACCTCGGCATCGACCTGCCCGCGATGTCGCCACCGGATCGCAACACCGGCGACGGCGTGCGCATCGCACAGAGCGCCGGCGCGGATCTCTGGCACATGACCGCGACCTCCACGACGATCGGGTACAAGTTCCCGGAGCTCGACGCGGCGCTCGCCTGCGAGGTGCCTGTCAACGGCTTCATCATGGTCGATCAGAACGGGCGTCGGTACTCTCGCGAGACGCTGCTGGAGACGCACAGCTTCACGCACCCGATGCTCTACCAGGACCCTCTGAGCGGGAGGTTCGAGCGCGTGCCGTCGTACCTCGTGTTCGACGAGACCACGCGACTGGCCGGTCCGCTCTCCTCCGTCGGGCTCGGCTACAACCGACGCTACCCGTGGAGCCCCGACAACGCGGTCGAGATCGAGCGTGGATGGATCGTGAAGGCCGACACCATCGCCGAGCTGGCGGATCGTCTGGGGCTCCCGGCCGAGGACCTGACCGCCACCGTCGAGCGGTACAACGCCGCGAGTGTCGCGGGGGAGACGGACGAGTTCGGCCGGCCGGCATCCGAGACGGTGCCTCTCCAGACCGCGCCCTTCTACGGCGTGGCGGTGTACCCCGTGCTGCTGAACACGCAGGGCGGACCTCGACGCAACGCGCGAGCCGAGGTTCTCGACCCGAGCGGTCGACCCATCCCCGGTCTGTACTCGGCAGGCGAACTCGGCTCCATCTGGAGCCGACTGTATCCGGGAGGCGGCAACGTGTCGGAGGCGCTGGTCAGCGGTCGGATCGCCGCGTCCACGGCTCTCGCGCGGATGGCTGTCGGCACCAGGGACTGAAACACATCGAGAGCGAGCAGAGGAGCATCATGGGAAAGCTGAACGGCAAGGTCGCCCTGGTCACGGGCGGCGGCGGCGGAATCGGTGGCGCGATCGCGCGCCTGTTCGCGGCGGAAGGGGCGTCGGTCGTCGTCGCCGACCTCCCCGCGAGGGAGCCCGGCACGCCGTCGGCGGCCGAGAAGGTCGCGGCTCAGATCCAGGAGGCCGGCGGCGAGGCCGTCGCCACCCACGAGGTGATCGGCGAGTGGGCTTCAGGGCAGAAGCTCATCGATCGCGCAGTCGAGGCGTTCGGTCGGATCGACGCCGTCGTGACCGCGGCGGGCAATCTCGCCGTCTCGTCGCTTGTGGACATCACCGAGGACGAATGGGACTCGATCAACGATGTGCACATGAAGGGTCAGGTCAGCGTCCTCCAGGCAGCGGCGCGTCAGATGATCTCGCAAGGCGACGGCGGCAGCATCGTGACCTTCTCGTCACGGGCGTCGTTCTTCGCTCCCACTCCCGCGTACGCGGCCGCCAAGGCGGGAGTCCTCGGACTCACCAGCGCCGCGTCGATCGAGCTCGCCGCACACGGGATCAACGTCAACGCGATCCTCCCGAGCGCGCAGACGGGCCTGTTCCCGGGGGACGCGTCGACGCGGCCTGTCGCGGGCGGGACCCCTTTCGTTCCGGACATCGATCCGGCCGGCATCGCGCCCATCGTCGTCTTCCTCGCGAGCCCCGAGGGTGCTCCCATCACCGGCCGATGGGTGTACGCGGCGGGCAACGACATCGCCTTCTACGACCTGCCGCTGACGCTGTCGAATCGACCCACGCTCCTGCGCGGGAGCGACCGCTGGTCGCTCGAGTCGCTGGATGAGGTCATCCCCTCGCTCCTCGGGCTTCCCGTCCGATGAGCACCGCGACAGGGGAGCGCAGGGCGCTCCGCGGAGCCGAGATCCCAGCCCGATATGTCGTCGACCCCGCGGCTCTTCTGGAGCCCGGGACGATGCTGATCGGCGGTGAGTGGGTTCGCGGCAGCGGCGACGCGATGATCGAGGTCCGCAACCCCGCGACGCAGGAGGTGCTCGCCGAGGTGCCTCGAGGAACCGCCGCGGATGTCGACGCCGCGGTGACTGCGGCCAATCGCGCCTTCCCGGCGTGGCGCGACACCCACCCCAGCGTTCGAGGCGCCCTGGTCAGTCGTTGGGCCGATCTCTGCGAGCAGCACGCCGAGGAGCTCGAGGTGCTCGAGAATCTCGAGAACGGGCGTCCGCGTTTCCTGCCGAGCCCGATCGCGCCGAACATCCGTTACATCGCGGGAGTGGCCGACAAGCTCGGCGGCGCCTCATTGCCGACGGCGAGCCTCGACCAGATGGCGCTGACGCTGCGGGACCCGTTCGGTGCCGTCGGGATCATCGTGCCCTGGAACGGTCCGGGTTGGGCGACGCCCAAGCGGGTGGTCGGTCCCCTTGTCGCGGGCAACACCGTCGTGATCAAGCCGGCTGCCGAGGCGCCCCTGACGGTGCTGCTGCTGGCGAAGCTCGCGATGGAGGCGGGGATCCCCGCAGGCGTCGTGAACGTCGTGACGGGAACCGGGCGGGAGATCGGCGAGCCGCTCGTCGCGCACCCGGGCATCAAGCGCGTGAGCTTCACCGGGTCCACGGCCACCGGCACGCGGATCATGGAGCTCGCTGCCGGCCACCAGATCCCCGTCATCCTCGAGCTCGGCGGGAAGTCCCCGCAGGTCGTCCTGGAGGACGCCGATCTCGACCTCGCGATCCCGCATCTGGTGCGGGGCATCGTGTCCAACTCCGGCCAGGCCTGCGCCGCCGGCTCACGCGTCATCGTCCACCGATCGCTCGAGGCTCGGGTGATCGAGGGGCTGAAGGCCGGCTTCGAACAGGTGACGGTCGGCCCGTGGTACGAGGACCCGCAGATGGGGCCCTTGATGAACCAGGCCCAGCTGACCCGGGTCCTCGACTACATCGAGGTCGGAAAGCAGGAGGGCGCGACCCTCGCCTACGGCGGCAAGCAGCTCACCGGCGGGGCTTACGACGACGGCGCATATGTGCAGCCCACCCTCTTCACCGATGTCCGGCCAGGCATGCGGATCGAGCAGGAGGAGATCTTCGGGCCCGTGTTGACGGTCACCGCCTTCGACACCGAGGAGGAGGCCCTCGAGATCGCGAACGGCACCGACTACGGGCTCGTCTCGGCGGTATGGACGCGGGACGTCGGACGTGCCGTGCACTTCGCGCGCCGCATCGAGGCGGGACTCGTCTCGATCAACACCACGCTCGGGTTCGGCGCCATCGGCGTCCCCTCGGGCGGGTTCAAGCACAGCGGGTTCGGGCGCATCTCCGCGGCCGATTCCCCCCTGGAGTGGACACAGACCAAAGCGGTCGTCTTCGGCAACACGTATTCCTGACCCGAACGTCGACACATCAACGAAGGACCACAGACATGAGCGTTGGACAACTCGAAGACTATGCGGTCAAGACGGCACCTGAGGGTGCGACGCCGCAGACGCTTCGCCAGAAGGCGATCGACCTGCGCCCCCTGCTCCTCGAGCAGCAGGCGGAGACCGAGCAACGCGGCTACTATTCCACGGAGATCCGCGACGCGCTCAACGACGCCGGATTCTTCGCGGTCATCCAGCCCCGCACCTTCGGCGGCATGGAGTCATCGATCGCCGATTACTACCAGGTGATCGTGGAGATCGCCCGCGGCTGCCCGTCGACAGCGTGGTGCTACGCGCTCGGTGTCGGCAAGACACTCATGGTGTCCTCCTTCTATCCCGAGGAGGTGCAGCGGGACATCCACGAGCGAGTGGGCGTCGTGCACGGCGCGTACGGCCCGGGCCGGTCCACGGCCCGCCCCGTCGAGGGCGGCTACATCATCAACGGCACGTTCAACTACTGCTCGGGCGTTCCGTACTCGAACCACCTGCTCGGCACCGCGCCGGTCACCGTGGACGACTCCGATGACCGGGTGTCCACCTGGTCGGCAGACAAGAAGTCGAACCTGATCGAGTTCATCCTTCCGCGAGGAAGCTACGAGATCCTCGACGACTGGGGTGACGGTCGCACCCTCGGCATGAACGGCAGCGGCTCGTTCTCGGCGCGCGTCGAGGACGCTTTCGTCCCGACGGCGTTCACGATGCCCGACGTCGGCCACCTCCGCGATCCGCTGCGCGACCCCGAGAACGGCACCGTCGGCACGCGGCTGCACGGCAACCCGATGTACCTGGGGTATCTGGAGTTCTTCCTCACCGGCGAGATCACGGCGGTGCAGGTCGGCGCGGCGCGCGCCATGCTCGACGAGATCGAGAGCATGATGCGCACCAAGATGGGGCCGCGGGGACTGTACGGCAACAACCCGGCGACACAGGGCGACTTCGCGGAGGCCACCAAGCTCGTTGACGGCGCCGAGGCGATACTCATCCACGGCGCGGAGATGGGAGCGGCTCTGCAGGAGGAGTGGGCGCGCACCCATCGCCTGCCTCAGCAGACCGAGCTCTGGCGCATCGCCAACATGTTCCAGCTCGCGAACACGATGGCGTGGGATGCCGGGCTGCTGGCTTTCCGGCAGATGGGGACGTCGCCGCTGAAGCGGGGCGAGCGGATCCAGCGCTACTTCCGCGACCTCGCCCAGGAGCGTGCCCAGGCGACCGCGACGGGCCGAGCCTTCCGCGAGTCCGGGCTGCGGGCGCAGTTCGGATTGGGGATGGACATGAAGTTCCCCGAGGTCGCCGGCAGCGGACGAGTTCAGGGCGCCACTCGCGCCTGACGCACCGGTCGTCGACGCAGCGAAGAAGGAGTCTGATACATGCTCACGAGGTCGCACATCCCCACATCGCGCGTGGGCCACGTCTCGATCACCCGCATCGAGGAGGCCGACCCCGTCCCGTCACCCGGCTTTCCCGCAGGTACGACGGTCGAGACGTTCCGCAGATACCGTGACTCGATCGATCCGCGATGGTACGACGAGAACGGGGCGCCGCTGCTCGGGATGTCCGGGTTCGTGCTGTCCACCGGCGACGTCAACGTGCTCGTGGACACGTGCAACGGCGACTGGCCGGTGGCGGGATTCCCGCCGCCGGCGGAGCCGAGTCCCTTCCTGGGACGCCTGCGCACGGCGGGTTTCGCGCCTGAGGACATCCACGTGGTCGTGAACACGCATCTCCACCTCGACCATGTCGGATGCAATACCCACCAGGCATCCGACGGATCGGTCGCCGCCACCTTCCCGAACGCGGAGTACCTCTTCGTCGACGTCGAGTGGGAGTGGGCGCAGCGCGCTGCGGCGGAGGGCAATCCCGCGTGCGGACGCGTGGACCGGGCGGTGGCGCCCCTCCTGGAAGCCGGGCGCGGGCGCCTCGTCGGCAGGGATCACCGCATCACCGACGAGATCTCGCTGATCCCCACGCCGGGTCACACGCCGGGCCATGTGAGCGTCCAGGTGAACACGGACGCCGGGTCGGCCATCATCACCGGGGACATGATGCATCATCCGATCCAGCTGTTCGAGCCGGGCCTCTGCGCCCTGTTCGAGGAGGACTCCGACGAGGCGGCGCGCACCAGGGTCGCGCTTCTGGAACGCTGGCGGCGCGAGGGCGCCCTGCTGCTCGGCACGCACTTCCCCGGTACCGGGATCGGCGTCATCGAGCAGGATGCGCGCGGCTTCCGCTACGTCGAGGCCGCGTCGTGACTGGGCGCACGCTCCTCGTCACGGGGGGAAGCGGCAGACTCGCCCGCAGCGTGATCGAGCACCTCCTCGCGCGCGGCGAGGATCGGATCGTCACCACGACGCGCACTCCCGAGAGTGTCGCCGATCTCGTGGCGCGCGGGGTGGAGGTCCGGGAGCTGGATTTCGATCAGGACGAGGCATCCATCGCACGCGCTCTCGAGGGCGCCGACCGGATGCTTCTCGTGAGCACGCACGCCGTCGGGCGTCGGCCCGAGCAGCAGGGGAAGGTGGTCCGCGCCGCCGCGGCGGCCGGGGTCGGTCATCTCCTCTACACCTCGGCGACCTCACCCGCGCCGACGTCGCTGAGTCCGATCGTCTCCGATCACTTCTGGACGGAACTCGCGCTGTTCGCCGGGCCCGTCCCGTGGACGATCCTGCGGCACAACATGTACGCCGAGCACGTGCTGCTCTTCCTTCCCGCGGCGCTGCGAGCGGGCGAACTGCGCACCTCGCTCGGGGACGCGGCCCGTGCGTACGTGACGCGCGCCGACTGCGCGGCGGCGGACGCCGCGGCGCTCGCCGGCACGTGGACCGACCACAGGATCTACGACATCGGCGGGCCGGAGGCGCTCTCGACCGACGACATCCTCGGCATCGCGCAGGAGCTGACGGGTCGTCGGATCGCGCATGTGCGCACCACCGACGCGGAGGCGCTGGAGGCGTACGTCGCGTCGGGACTTCCCGAGGGCTTCCCCGAGTCCGCGCTGGGTTTCGACGTCTGGGCGCGCGGAGGCCACCACGCGATCGCCACCTCGGCGGTGCGGGATCTCACGGGTCGTGAACCTGAGTCGGTGCGCTCGTTCCTCGCGCGCAAGCTCGACGTGCTCGAGGCGGGCCGCGCGACGGTAGCCGAGTGAGGCCGCGGGGGCAGCGCCCCCGCGTCAGCGCAGATCGCGACGGCTGACCTCGGCGATCGCGCTCCAGTCCGCGTCCTTCAGCGCGGGGTCGGCGATCGCGCGCTCGAACACGTCCACGAGCGCAGGCATCGTAGCCGGGGAGACGCCCGTGCTTGCGGCGATCTGCTCTGCGAGCAGCAGGTCCTTCCGCCCGAGGGTGATGTGGAATCCGGGGGGTCGGTATGCCTGCTCGGCGATGATGCGCCCATACCCGCTGTAGACGACGCCGCCGAACAGGGTCGCGGAGAGCAGATCGACGAACATCGACGGGTCGACGCCGAGTCGCTCCGTCATGGCCACCGACTCGCCGATCGCCTGCATCGCGTGGATGATGTTGTAGTTGACGGACGCCTTGACCGCGTAGGACACGGCGGGATCCGACCCGATCCGCCACACGCGCGCGCCGAGGATCGACAGGTACGGTTCGACGGCTTCGATGTCGGCGGCCTCGCCTGCGGCGAGGATGTTGAGTCCGCCCGCGGCGGCGACGTCGGGACGGCCGAGAACCGGAGCGCCCACGAAAGAGACGTCGGCATCCGCGAAAGCTCGGGTGAGCTCCCGGCCCAGGTCGAGGCTGATGGACGCCATCACGACGTGGACACCGCCCTTCGCCGCCGCGATGGCGTCGGGACGGAGCACGGCGCGTACCGCATCGTCGTCGGCGAGCATGGAGAACGACACCGGGTTCGCGAGCGCGTGTCCGGGCGTCTGCGCGGCACGGGCGCCTGCGGACACGAGCTCGGCCACCGCCTCCGGCGAGCGGTTCCAGACCACGACGTCGTGGCCCGCGTCGACGAGTCGGCGCGCCATCGCCGATCCCATCGAGCCGAGGCCGAGGAACCCGAGGGCGGTCACGACTCTCCGCGCCCTGCCGGCGTGTTGCGGTGCGACTGCGAGTCTCGCTGGAGACTGAGCGGACCGCCCACGGCGATATATCGCGAGCCGGCCACGAGGAGCTCCTCCGCAGGGAACTTCGTGATGACCTCGCACCCGTCGGCCGTCACGACGAGCTCCTCTTCGATGCGTGCCGCACCCCACCCGTCTGCAGACGGCCAGTAGGTCTCGAGTGCGAAGACATTGCCCTCCTGCAGCACCTCGGGGTGATCGAGCGAGGTGAGGCGCGAGAAGATCGGCTTCTCCCAGATCGACAGTCCGACGCCGTGTCCGTACTGCAGGGCGAACGCCGCTTCCTCGTCCGGGAAGCCGAACTCCTGGGCGGTGGGCCAGACCGAGACGATGTCCGCGGTTGTCGCGCCCGGCTTCACAAGCGCGATCGCCTGGTCCATGTACTCGCGGCAGCGCGTGTACGCATCGCGCTGGGCGCTCGACGCGGAACCGACGGCGAAGGTGCGGTAGTAGCAGGTGCGGTAGCCGTTCCAGCTGTGCAGGATGTCGAAGAACGCGGGATCGCCCGGGCGGATGATCCTGTCGGAGAAGACGTGCGGATGCGGTGAGCACCGTTCGCCGGAGATCGCGTTGACGCCCTCGACGTACTCGGACCCGAGGTCGTAAAGGGTCTTGGCGACCAGGCCGACCGCCTCGTTCTCGCGGACTCCGGGGCGCAGGAACCGGTAGAGCTCTTCGTATGCGGCATCCACCATCGTCGCCGCCTGGGTGAGCAGCCGGATCTCATCCGGCGTCTTGATGCGACGGCTCTCCATGAACACCTGCTGGCCGTCCACGACCGAGATGCCCTCTTTCTGAAGGGCGAACAGGATGGGGAGTTCGATCACGTCGACGCCGAGCGGCTGGTCGGCGACCCCGAACTTCTCCAGCTCCCGTTTGATCTTCTTGGCGACGCCCTCGGCGATCTCCGCGTCGGGCGGGAAGGCGCCACGCAGGGTCGAGATGCCGGCGCGGGCTCCAGACTCCAGGCGGGGACGCTTGGCGCCCTCGTGCGGTGCGTTCGGGTCGGCGTCCATCTCCGCGGTGGTGAGGTCGAGCCAGGGGTTGTACAGCGCGTGGTGCTTCGCCGCCGACCCGAAGTCCCAGACGATCGGATCGGTGTTGCGTGTGATCAGCGCGAACCGGATCAGCTTGTCCATCGCCCATGTGCCGATGTGGGTGGCGCTCATGTAGCGGATGTTCGAGAAGTCGAAGGCGAGGAGCGCGCCGAGGTCGGATCGATCAAGCTCGGCCTTGAGACGCGCGAGCCGCGCGTCGCGCAGGCGGTCGAAGTCGACGCGCTCCTCCCAGTCCACGCCGTTCGTCCCGGTGGTGCCGGTGCTCTTCATTGAGTTCTTCTTCCGTCATGTTCAGAAATACGCGTCAAGCGTACAGTGAAGCTTAACAGTGGTCGGTGTGGGACGCCAAGGAACGTGCCACAATGTCGTGCACGCGGTTGTGGCCGGCGGGGAGGAGAGTGCGATGCCGGATGATCTCGGTATGCGCTTGCGGCAGGCGAGGGTCACGCGCGGACTGAGCCTGCGCAGCGTCGCGCGCGAGCTCGGCGTCTCGGCGAGTCTGATCTCGCAGGTCGAGATCGGCAAGACCCAGCCGTCCGTCTCGACCTTGTTCGCTCTGGCGACTCACCTCGGCGTCTCGCTCGACGAGATCCTCGGTATCGAGAACGCCCACGCTCCCCGCGCCCCCATCTTCGGTCACGCGGGCCCCGCGCTTCCGGATGTGCAGGCTGCCGCGGACAATCCGGTGATCGAGATGGAGAACGGGGTGCGCTGGGAGCGGCTGGCCGCCGGCGCGGGAGGCCCCGCCGACGCGCTCCTGGTGACCTATGCACCGGGCGCGAGCAGCTCGGTGGAAGGCAAGATGATGCGCCACGCGGGCTTCGAGTACGCCTACATCATCGAAGGCGAGCTGACGCTCCACCTGGAGTTCGACACCCACGTGCTGAGCAGCGGTGACTCCGTGCAGTTCGACTCGGTCCGTCCGCACATGTTCGCGAACAGGGGAGAGGTGCCGGCCAAGGGTGTGTGGTTCGTCGTGGGGCGGCGCCAGCCGCTCTCGCCCGGCGACGCGATGGGCCCGTCCACGACGGAGTCCGAACCCGCCGACCCCCCGGCCTCGGCCGTCGACGTGCTCCGCGCGATGGAGAACCTCTAGCGCGTCGGGCGCCGGCGAAGGGGTCACTCGGCCACAGACCGAGGACGAGGCACGTGGCGAGCGGGTCGCGGTCGCTGCCGGGACCGGCGTCGGTGGGGAGATGATCACCTCGCCCTTCCGTGCACAGCGGGGCGGGATGTCACGGCCCACGGGTCCACGAGGGTCTTGACCTGGAGCGCCTGGCCTTCGAGAAGCGGGGTGAGAGCGCGGTCGGCGACCTCGTGGAGGGGGAGCACGGTCCGTGCGACGTCGGTCCAGTCGGCGCGATCGGCGAGGATGCGGACGGCCTCGGGGATGTCGCTGGCGAAGACATGCGCGACCGTGCCGATGATCGATCTCTCGGCGAGGGAGAGCGCTCCGAGGTTCAGCGTCGCCGGCTCACGCTGGATGCCCACCGGCACGATGGTCGACCCACGGCCGGCGGCGTCGACGATCGACGCGAGCCCGGCTGACGAGCCGCTCGTCTCGAAGAAGACGGCAGGTTCCCAGCCGATCTCCGTGAGGTGCGCCTGCAGCGATCCCTCACCGGAGACGAACCCCCGCGCCGCGCCGAGGCCCCGCGCGAGTTCGATCTTGTCCGGCGTGCGCGCCACGGCGAGCACTTCCGCGCCGAGTGCGGCCGCGGCGTGTGTGATGAATGCGCCGATGCCGCCCACGCCGACCACGACCGCCTGGTCGCCGGCCCGCAGGCCGCTCCGCCGGACCGCGTGCACGGCGATCGCCATCGGCTGGGCGAGAGCGAGCGTGTCCCACGTCAGTCCCGCATGGGAAGCGTCGTAGACGGTGGAAGCCGGCACGACGACGTATCCCGCGAGGGCTCCGTCGCGATGGAACCCCACGGTGCGGTAGGTGCTGCACAGGTTGGTGCGCCCCGCGCGGCACGGACGGCACGTGCCGCAGGCGATCCCGGCGCCGCTGACGACGACGTCCCCGACGGCCAGGTCGCGCACGGCGGCTCCGACCTCCTCCACCGTGCCGGCGAACTCGTGACCGAGGGTCACCGGCGGATCGGCCAGGACACGGCCGCGCCCGACTTCGATCGCGTCGCTTCCGCACACGCCGCACGTCGCGACCCGGATCAGCACCTCCTCCGGCCCGGGCGGCGGAACGGTCCGCGCCTCGATCCGCAGGTCGCCGACTCCGTGGAGCACGGCGGCGGTCGTCCGGATCACGTCAAGGAGCCCGAGTCGATGGGCAGCTGTGTCGCCGTGCGCTCGCCGAGCATCTGCTCGAGGTGGCTCTTGTAGACCGCGATGTGCGCGGGGTGGTCGAGGTAGGCGTCCAGAGCGGCCGCGTCATCGACGATCGCCACCACGCCGTAGTCGGCTCCACCCGGCCGCAGATGGAGGTTCGGGGCTGCGATGTACGAGCGCAGCGAGGGGATCGACGCCGCCATCTCCATGAGCGCCTGGGTGAGCGATGCGACGTCGCTCTCGGTGACGCCCTGCCGCCAGCGGAACGAGACGGTGTGAAGGATCATGCGCGCGTACTCCTCATCGAGTTTGTGTAGTCACGTTGTACGTGCCTGGCGGTTCTGAGGGGTTGAACCCCCGATACAGCGGCTCCGCACTTCTTTACTGTAGTGTGACCCTGTACAAAGGGCCAGCGTCGGAGGTGTGGGTGAACGGGCCGCGGATCGCCGTGCTGGGGTCGGGTGCGAACGGCGCCTCGATCGGCGCGGATCTCATCGCGGCGGGTCACGACGTCACCTTCGTCGAGCAGTGGCCCGCGCATGTCGAGGCGATGAGGGCTGACGGCCTGCGGATCCTCTCTGTCGACGGCGAGCTCCACGTGCATCCGCGCGCGTTGCATCTGTGCGAGGTCGCGGAGCTGCGGCAGGAGTTCGACGTCGTCCTGGTCCTGATGAAGGCGTACGACACCCGGTGGGCCGCGCACCTGCTGGAGCCGGTGCTCGCGCCGCGGGGGCTCATGGTCGGCGTGCAGAACGGGATGACGGCCGAGACCGTCGCCTCAGTGGTCGGCCCGAAGCGCACGGTCGGCTGCGTCATCGAGTGCTCCGCGACGATGGAGGAACCGGGCGTGGTCCATCGGCACACGCCGCCGTCACGTTCGTGGTTCGCTCTGGGCGCTCTGCCCGGAGGGCCGGCGGAACGCATCGGCGAGGTGGAGAGCCTGCTCGAGCACTCCGGCACGGTCGAGCGTTTCGATGACATCCTCTCCGCGAAGTGGATGAAGCTGGTGAGCAACGCGACGCTCCTGGTGACTTCGGCGGTTCTGGGTCTGCCGATGCTCGACGCCTTCCGCACACCGGGGTTCCGCGACGTCATGATCACTGCGGGGGAGGAAGCGCTCGCGGTGGGCGAGGCCGAGGGGTACGCCGTGCTCCCGATCTTCGGTCTCACCCACGAGGAGATCGCCGATCGTCGTACCGTGGTGGCGACGATGACGGACAAGCTGTTCGGTGGCTTCGTCGTTCCCGGGGCGACCACGACTGTTCTGCAGGATTGGCGGAAGGGTCGCCGGTCCGAGGCGGCGGACCTCAACGGGGCGGTCGTCGAGCGCGGTCGCGCCCGGTCGATCCCGACGCCGGTGAACGAGGCCACCCTGGCGCTCGCCCGCGCGATCGAGCGGGGAGAGCTCGAACCGGATGTCACACTCCTGTCCCGCCTCATCGCGCCGCTGCGGCAGCGCTGAGTGCCCGGGACGCCCCCGGCGGCACGCGCGCGATCGGCCCCTGACCTCGAGGGGCAGGGGCCGATCGTAGGGGACGGATCGCCCGTCTCCTACTTCCGATAGCTCTCGCGGGCGTAGGTGCTGAACGGCACAGGCGCGACGGTGGCACGCACCTGCACCTGGCGGTGCGGTTCGACATCGTTGCGCGGGAGGGTGAGGCTGTCACCCCACGTGATCACGACACTCGTCCCCGGCTCCGCATGCGCGGCATCCACGAGACCCAGCGACGCCAGGCGGCGATCGTGTGCGAGATAGGTCGTGTGCGTGAGGAATCCGATCGTCTTGTCCTCCACCGAGATGCGGTCGAAGAGGTACTTCACGTACTTCGCGCTCGCGAACTCGAGGTACTGCGGCGGCAACCCGGTCTCGGGAGCGATGAGATCGTGCACGAGCTGCGCGACGTCGTCCTCGTTCCAGATGAGCGTGACCTTCTGACGGGAGGGTGTCTTCGCCAGACCGGCCAGCGCCTCCCGGCCGATGAAGTCGTGGTCGGTTGCGATGAAGCGACCGTAGCCCACGTCGAAAGGCGTGACGTAGTAGTCCTCGATGTCCGGGGCGTCGAAGCTGCCGCCGAGCGATCCGGCGGCGTTCGCGGGCAGCCACTCGCGGAACTCCCTCGTCGACTCACCGCTGTAGAGGGCGGGAAGCGGGCTGGCCAGCCAGCCGGACTCCACGTTGTTCGTGAAGTACGCGGTCGAGCCGACGAGCTTGAGACCGTACTTCTCGCCGGCCGCGAGGAACGCCTCGCGCACGGCGGGACCGTCCTCCCACGGGCCGAAGAACTCGAAGCCGGCCTGTCCGGCCATGCCGTGTCGGATGCCGCGTGTGTGCTTGCCGGCGATGGTGAAGTCGGCGAGGTGGAAGAACTTCGTCTCGGGGACGGGGGCGCCCGACACCTCCTCGATGAGGGCCGTGGCCTTCGGGCCCTGGATCTGGTAGCGGTAATAGCGCGGCGGCTGATCCTGGCGCTGAGCGGAGGTCTCGAACTCGTAGGTGACGTCGTAATCGCCCTTCTCGAGGTTGTACATCACCCAGCTGATGATCGACCGCGGCTCACCGACGAGATTGAGGCTGTTCTCGCCGAGATAGACGAGGATTCCGTCGCCCAGGAGCTGGCCGTCGGGGTTGGTCGCGATGAACTGCTTCGCCATGCCGGGACGGAAGTTGTCGAAGCGGTTGATCGCGAGATCGGCGAACACCTTGACCGCGTCGGGTCCGTCGACGAACAGGTTCGCCATGTGGAACGACTGGTCCATCAGCGCGACGTCTTCACGCCACGCCTTCTGCTCGGACCGCCAGTTCGAGTACTGCGCGGCCAGGCCCGGGTACGTGGTGGAGTACCGGGGCAACGCGCGCAGAGCCTGTACAGGGCTCTGGTAGTCGGCGAGGAAAGCGGCAAGGCTCTTGTGGGTCATCGCTGAGTGCTCCTTTCGCGGCAGCGGCACCGTCGGGGGCCTGTCCGCGACGACGCGAACGGGCGTGAAGTGAGATGCAGCACTCAGGCTAAGAGCGGCCTGTAGGGGCAGGGAAAGACGAAGCGCCCTGCGATCTATGGCTGTCTTCTTATGGGTCGGTCCGTGGGCGTTCGTGCTGCGCTGCCGCTGTGGGCGTCCGCACGGTGGGCTCAGCGGCCGTCCCGGCTCAGGCTCTCGAACAGCTCCGGATGCCGTGACAGCCGCCGCCTCGTCCGCCGGATGTGTCCGGCCAGCACGCGTTCCGCCTCCTCGACATCGCCGTCGCGCAGCGCGGCGATGAGGAGGTGATGCTCCTCGTGCGCGATGCGCCGCGCGTCCTCTCCGATCGACAGGGTGTAGGCGCGGCGGTAGGGCTGGGTGCTGTCCCACAGCTTCGCGACGAGGTCGCCGAGCTGGAGCGTGCGCGCCGCGCGATATGAGCCGAGGTGGAAGCGCCGGTCGAGGGCGAGGAAGACATCCACGTCGTCGGTGCGCGACATCTCGCGCGCCAGCTCGTCCAGCTCGTCCAGTGCACGGCTGTCGAGCAGGGGAGCCGCGTAGGAGAGGAGCAGGGGCTCGAGGCGCTCGCGCATCCGGTAGATCTCCTCGCATTCGGCGAGCGTCAGCGACGAGACCCAGGCGCCCGTGTTGGCCACGAGGCGCACCAGCCCCTCGTTCTCGAGGATCCGCAGAGCCTCCCGCACGGGGACCCGGCTGGCTCCGAAGCGCTCGGCGACCTCGGCCTGGAGGATGCGTGTGCCCGGGGCGTAGTCGCCGCGTCGGATCGCCTCGCGCAGTCCTTCGGCCACGCGTGGGCCCGCGTCTCCCGCACGGGCTCGGATCTCGCTCATCCGTCCATCATGGCGTGCGATGCGCCGATCAGTCCGCCGGTCGCGCGCTGTGCCAGAGCCTGCGGTCGGTGTGCCTCTCGTAGGCCTTGCCGTCGGGGAAGCTGACCAGTTCGAACTGCATCCCCCACGGGCTCAAGAAGTACACCCAACGCTGTCCTTCGCTCGCCCCGCGACTCGCGGTCGGCTCGCCGAGGATCTGCACGCCGTGCCGGCGAAGATGGAGCACCGCGGCATCCAGGTCGTCGACGTAGATCGCGAGGTGGTGGCCGCCGAGGTCGCTGTTCCGGGGGACGGTGCGCTGGCCGTCCGCGCTCTCGTACTCGAAGACCTCGAGGTTGGTGCCGTGCCCGAGCCGGTAGAACCGCAGGCGGCGCATCACGGTGCGCGGATGCACTCCGAGATGGGTCTGCATCCACGTGCCCTCCGCGTCCGCGAATGGCCCGAGCTCGTAGAACCGCTCGGCTCCGATCACGTCCACGAGGAAGGCGTCGGCCTCGTCGAGGTCCGGCACCGTGATGCCGATGTGGTCACTGCCCCGCATCCCCGGAATGCCCATGCTGCGTCCCTCAATTGAATCCACTTGCGAGGATGTTAGCCGCAAACAGAGGAGGAATCGAGAATTCCTCCTTGAGATTGGATTCAATCGGCGCATACGCTGGGAGAGCGCAACGCGGCGCGGAGCACGTCGACGGAGAGGGAGCGGAGCATGGCCGAGCGGACATCGGTGGAGACAGGCGTTCCGTGGGTGAGCCTTCGCACGACCCCGGCAGACTGGAGGGCCGCCGATCCGGAACTGCTGGCCGGCATGCTGGTGCAGCTGCACCTGATCCGCGCCTTCGAGGAGACGGTCCTCGAACTCGCCGGTGAGGGTCTGGTCCACGGCCCCGCGCACTCGAGCATCGGCCAGGAGGGCGGTGCCGTGGGATCGATCATCGGCCTGCGCTCCACCGACGGCATCAACGGCTCGCACCGCGGTCATCACCAGTTCCTCGCGAAGGCGCTGACCCATGTGGAGGGTGGCCGTCATGACCTGGCCGCGATCGCGACACCCGCCGTGCGCGAGGTGCTGCAGAAGACGCTCGCCGAGATCCTGGGGCTCGCCCAGGGATTCTGCCGTGGGCGCGGGGGCTCCATGCATCTGCAATGGTTCGAGGCAGGGGCGCTCGGCACGAACGCGATCGTGGGAGGGGGAGCGCCGATGGCGACCGGCAACGCCTGGGCGCAGCGACACTCCGGCACCACCGACATCACGGTCAACTACTTCGGCGACGGAGCCAGCCAGATCGGTTCCGTTCTCGAGAGCATGAATCTGGCAGCGGCATGGAAGCTTCCGGTCGCCTTCTTCATCGAGAACAATCTCTACGGCGTGTCCACGCACGTGTCGGAGGTCTCGGCCGACACGAGGCTCTCGGTGCGCGGTCAGGGCTTCTCGATCCCCTCGTGGCGGGTCGACGGCATGGACCCGCTGGCCGTCCATCTGGCGATGCGCGAGGCCGAGGAGCGCATGCGCGCGGGTGAGGGCCCCGCGGTCATCGAAGCGGACGTCTACCGCTTCTTCCACCAGAACGGGCCGTACCCGGGTTCCGCCTTCGGCTACCGATCCAAGGCGGAGGAGGACGAGTGGCGGGCGCGGGATCCGCTCGAGCGGGTCGCGTCGGAGATGCGCACCCTCGGACTGCTCACGGATGCGGAGGTCGCCGGTGTGCGCGCTCAGGCGCAGGAGCTCATGGCGGACGTCGCGGGCGTGCTGCTCGAGGACGACCCCGAGCGATCGGGCAAACGCCGGATCCGTCCCGAGCTGTGGCCCGACGCGGCGTTCGTCGACGTCGGCATCCGCGGAGATGCATCCGAGCTCATCGGCGCGCGCACGCGCGACGACTCCGATGCCGGGCCGACCGAGGAGGTGAGGTTCGTCGATGCGGTCGCCGCCGTCATGCGACGTCGCATGGAGCAGGACGAGCGGATCATCGTGATGGGCGAGGATGTGCACCGGTTGGCCGGCGGGACGAACGGCGCGACGAAAGGCCTCGCCGCCGCATTCCCCGAGCGGGTGCTGGGCACCCCCATCAGCGAGAACGCCTTCGTCGGTCTTGCCGGAGGGATGGCACTGGACGGGCGGTTCCGCCCCGTCGTCGAGTTCATGTATCCGGACTTCGTCTGGGTCGCCGCTGACCAGGTGTTCAACCAGATCGGCAAGGCACGGCACATGTTCGGCGGGATCAATCCTGTGCCGCTCGTGCTCCGCACGAAGGTCGCGATGGGCTCCGGCTACGGCTCGCAGCACCTCATGGATCCTGCGGGCGTCTTCGCGATGAGTCCCGGGTGGCGTATCGTCGCGCCCTCGTGCGCCGCTGACTACATCGGGCTCATGAACACGGCACTGGCGCTGCAGGACCCCGTGCTCGTCATCGAGCACATCGATCTGTACGGGCGGCGGGACGAGATCCCCGAGGGGGACCTCGACTATCAGCTGCCGCTGGGAAAGGCGGCGCTGCGCCGCGAAGGCGCAGACGCGACCATCATCAGCTACCTCTCCATGGTCGGAGTCGTCCTGGACGCGGTGGACGAGTCGGGAATCGACGCCGACGTCATCGACCTGCGCTGGCTCGACCGGGCGTCGGTCGACTGGCAGTGCATCGAGCGCTCCGTGAAGAAGACGAATGCCGTGCTCATCGTCGAGCAGGGGGCGCAGGGGACGTCGTACGGATCATGGCTCGCCGACGAGATTCATCGACGCTTCTTCGACTGGCTCGATCAACCGGTGCAGCGGGTCACCGGCGGTGAGGCGAGCCCGAGCATCTCCCGGGTGCTCGAGCAGGCGGCGATCGCCGGTCCTGCCGATGTCGCGGCGGGCATCGCCCGCCTGCGCGACGAGATGGGCGGACGCTGATGGCCACCGTCGTGCACATGCCGGAAGTGCTCACGGGCGTGACCGAGGCGGCCGTGGGGACCTGGCTCGTCGAGGTCGGCCAGCGTGTCGTCGTGGGCACGCCGCTGGCGGAGATCGAGACCGACAAGGCGGTCGTCGAGTACGCTGCGGAGGTCGACGGCGTGATCCTCGAGGTGCTCGTCGCCGCCGGCGCGCCGGTCGCGATCGGCGACGCGATCCTGGTCATCGGCGCGGAGGGCGAACAGTTCTCCGCGCCGGAAGCGGATGTGCGGAACCCATCCGACGCACCGGCGGAGTCCCGCGGCGCGAACGCGACGCCGGCGCGGGAGTCGGTCGATGCCGTGTCACCTGAGCCATCCGATCAGGCCGGTCGCGCCCTTCGGCTCATGGCGAGTCCGCTCGTGCGCCGTCTCGCGCGAGAGCGGGGACTGGATCTCCGCTCGATCGTCGGGAGCGGCCCGCGCGGTCGTATCGTCCGGCGGGACCTCGAGGATCTCCCGTCCTCCTCGGGCACGGCATCCGTGCCGCCGCCCGTCGGCGCGGTTGTGTCCGCTCCGTCGACGGCCGAGGCGCAGGCCGGCTTCGACGACGTCCCGGTGACTCCCATGCGACGCGCGATCGCGAGGCGGTTGACCGAGAGCACGAGCACTGTTCCGCACTTCTTCGTGGAGGCGGACTGCCGCGTCGATGAGCTCATCGAGCTCCGACGCCGCATCAACGCGCAATCCGATCTGCGTGTCTCGCTCAACGACTTCGTCATGCGGGCCGTCGCCGGTGCCCTGCTCGAGGTGCCGGAGGCGAACGCGATCTGGCAGGAGACGACGATCCGGCGTTTCCGCAGTGCGGACATCGCGGTGGCGGTGGCGGTCGAGGGCGGGCTCGTGACGCCCGTGCTGCGCGGTGTCGAACGTCTCTCGCTCGGCGAGACGAGCGCGGCACTCGCCGATCTGGTGGAACGGGCCCGGGCGGGGCGCCTTCGGCAGCACGAGATCGAGGGGGGCGCGTTCAGCGTGTCCAACCTCGGGATGTTCGGTGTGGAGGCGTTCTCCGCGATCATCAACCCTCCCCATTCGGGCATCCTCGCCGTCGGCGCCGCGCGCACCGTACCGGTCGTCGCGGAGGGCGAGATCCGGGTGGGCACGGTCATGACCGTCACCTTGTCGGCGGATCATCGCGTCGTCGACGGTGCGGTTGCGGCGCGGTGGCTCGCGGCCTTCGTGCGTCGCATCGAGAACCCGCTGAGCATGCTCGTCTGACGGGCAGGCGCGGAAGCGCAGGAGAGGGGGCGCCCGGTTCGGTGCGCCCCCTCTCCTGCAGGACCTCAGTGGGTGTGGGAGGTGTCTTCCTTGCGGTACTGATACGGGTTGTGCAGGATCTCGACCTCGGGGATCTCGGGGTACATCCCCGCTTTCCAGGTCTCGTCGCCGAGTTCGCTCTGGAGGTAGTCGATCGTGTCCTCGAGCTTCGCCCGCACGCCCTTGAGGTCCCCGGCGACGAGCTTTCCGCCCCACTTCACGACCTCTCCGCCGACGAGGACCGTGTCGACGTCTCCACGCCCGGCCTGGTACACGACGTGGCCGTAGGGGTTGATGATCGGCGACATCGTGGGGGAGTCGTCGTTCTTGATGAGCACCACGTCACCGAGCTTGCCGGTCTCGAGGCTGCCGATCTGGTCGAGCTTGCCGAGGGCGATGGCTCCACCGCGCGTCGCCCAGTCCACGACATCCTCCACGCGGATGAGCGCGTGGGTGACCGTCTCACCGCTCTGGTGGGCGATGTAGTGCTCGAGCGACCGGTCGGCGCCGACGGTGGTCCGCATGGCGGAGAACATGTCGGCGCTGAACCACACACTCGTGTCGACCGAGAGCGAGGCCTGGATGCCGTGCCGACGGAGGGCGTGCGCGGGCGGGTAGCCCTGACCACAGGTCTGCTCGCTCTCCGTGGAGAGCGAGACGGTTCCGCCGGTCGCGGCGATGCGGTGGTAGGACTCCTCGCCGAGGGATGCGGCGTGCACGTAGATCGTGCCCGGGTCCATGAAGCCGTTCTCGTACATGAGGCGGATGCCGTTGTCGTTCGTCGCGCCCCATACTCCGGCGTGGGTGGTCACCGGGATGCCCATTTCGCGGGCGAACTCGAACGCCGGACGCTCGGGGAAGCTCTCGTCCCCGGGCACGTCGAAGGCGAGCTGCGCACCGAAGAGTCGGGAGTCATCGCGCGCGCTCTCGATGAGGCGGCGCACCTCCGGGTCCTGCGTCCACTCCCACGGCGCCCCGGCCAGGTTGCCGTATCCCAGCACGAAGCGCCCGGGGGAGGTCGCGAGTGCCTCGTAGGCGGCCTCGCCGTGCTCGGGCGTGCGAAGACCGTGCGACCAGTCGACGGTCGTCGTCACGCCGGACTCGAGGGCGTCCAAGGCGGAGATGAGGTTGCCGGCGGCGACGTCCTGGGGTCGGAACTTCATGCCGTGCTCGAGGTAGTACCACACGAAGTACTGGGTGAGAGTCCAGTCCGCGCCGTAGCCGCGCATCGCCGTCTGCCACATGTGCCGGTGCGTGTCGACCATGCCGGGCATGACGATGCCGCCCTTGGCGTCGATCTCGTAGGTGCCCTCGGGCACGGCCAGGTCGACGCCGACGGCGGCGATGCGCCCGTCGACGACGAGCACGTCCCCTTCGGGGAGGACGGTGTGCGCATCGTCCATCGTCAGGACGATGCCCTTGCGGAACACGATCGCCTGCTTCGGCTGGGGAACAGGGTGCGGCATGGACGCTCATCCTCCTTGATGATTCTGCGCGGGCGACCGGCTGGTCCTGCGGGTGGGCGATCGCCGTCAGCCCGGGCGTGCTTGACATTCGCGCCGAAATTCGGCTTGACTCAAATAAAGCACTGCTGAACAGCGTTGTCCAGTCTCACTCGCCATGCGCGGGACAGGCGCGCCGCGCAGGACGGCGGACAGGCCGCCGCTATGGAGACGTGAGAAGGAGTCGTCGTGGGTGAGCGCACAGTCGTCGTGGTCGGTGGTACGTCCGGAATCGGGCTCGAGATCGCCCGGGACTGCATCGAGCGTGGCGAGCGCGTCGTCATCACCGGGCGGGATGCAGCCCGCACGACCGAGATCGCGACGGGCCTGGGCCCTGCGGCGCAGGGTGTCGCGCTGGACATCTCCGAGCCCTCGACGATCCGGGAGCAGCTCGCCGGGATCGGTGAGGTGCACGGGCTCGTGCTCGCCGCGATCGAGCGTGACGCGAACAGCATCCGCGACTACGACATCGACCGGGCCATCCGCCTGGTCACCCTCAAGCTCGTGGGCTACACGGAGACGATCCATGCGCTGCTGGACCGCCTTGAGCCGTCTGTGGCGACCGGAATCGTGCTCTTCGGCGGTCGTGCCAAGGATCTGCCGTATCCCGGGTCCACGACCGTGTCCTCGATCAACGGAGGGGTGACCGGTCTGATCAACACCCTTGCACTGGAACTGGCCCCCATCCGCGTCAACGCGATTCACCCCGGGATCATCGGCGACAGCCCGTTCTGGGCGAGCAAGCCCTCGGGCGTGCTCAAGGGGTACGAGGACCACACCCCGGGTGGTGCCCTCGCGACGATGGCGGATGTCGTGGATGCCACGCAGTTCCTGCTGCGCAATCGGGGCGTATCGGCGGTCAATCTCTGCGTCGACCGCGGGACCGCCGTGATGTGAGACGGCCTGTGGGGCGACCCCGCCCGCGCCGGTCGCTCCGACACCCTTCGGGCGCCGACTCGGCGCCGCATCAACCCGCGGCGGTCTGGATCGCGATCGCCGTGCGGATGAGGCGGGGCAGCTCCCGCCGCGCGTGGAAGTTCATCGCGAGGTGCGCACCGCTCGACGGATCGTAGAAGAGGGAGGTGCCTGTGGAGCCGAGATGGCCCAGAGGGCGTGCCCGTCCGCGCATGACCGGAGCGAAGCCCTCGAATCGCAGCTCCATCATCGCCGCTCCGTAGTGGATGCCGCCCCGCAGCCGCCCGCGGGGCGTCGCCATCAGCGTCAGATGCTCGGGTGTGACGAGCCGGCCGCCGTGCAGTGCCTCGCTGAAGGTCAGGAGGTCGCCGGGGGTGGAGGCGATCCCGCCTCCTGCCCACGCGCAGGTCAGGCCCGCCGCCGTGCTCAGCTCCTGCGTGCCGATCCAGATCGGGGCGAGGGTGGCGTCGCCTTCGGCCGGTGAGGTGAGCCCCGGAAGGAAGGTGCGGGTCAGGCCGAGCGGCTCGATGATCTGCTCATGCACGGCTTGGTCGTAGCGGCGCCCCGTGACCTCTTCGACGATGAGGCCGAGCAGCACGAAACCGGTGTCCGAGTAGTGGAAGCGCTCGCCGGGGCGCCCGACGGGGCGAAGGTGCTCGCGGCTGAAGTCGAGCAGCTCTGCCGGCGTCCAGGCGCGCTCGGGATGGGCCTGCAGCTCGCTCAGCACGCTCGTCCCGCGGTGACCCTCGAAGTAGTCGGCGGCGCCGGAGTAGTGCTGCAGCAGGTCGAGAACGGTGGGGGCGGGGGCGTCTGTCCGGAAGAGCCCGGCAAGGGTCGCGGACGGCAGCAGATCGTCCACCCTGCTCTCGATGTCGAGGCGACCGGCGGCCGCGAGCTGGAGGATGATCGCGCCCGTGAAGAGCTTGCCGACGCTGGCGGCGTGGAAGGCGCGGTTCTGGTCTCCGTAGGTGAACGCCTGGTCCGGCCCGCGCAGCGCGATCTGAGGTGCACCGAGCGATCGGCGTCGTCGGGTGAGGCGGTCGAGGTGCCGTTCCAGCCGCGCGGGCGTGGTGCGTTCCCGGAGCGTGACGTCCATGGTTCTCTCCTTCGGGTATGTACCTAACAGTAATATTACTGACAGGAGTATCGTGTCAAGGCATGGCGTACGTGATCCTCGGGCTCCTGGTGGCGTTCGGACCGCAGACGATCTACAGCCTGAACAAGTTCTTCGAGGCCGGCATCTCGCTGTTCTACGCGGCCAGTCTGGGTGCGCTTCGCCAGTCGCTCACCCGCCTGCTGGCCGATGATTGGGTGTCCGTCGAGGATCGTCCGGACGGCAAGCGGATGAAGCGCGTCTACTCCGTCACCGAGAGCGGGGTCGAGGCGTTCCGAGCCTGGATGGTCGGGTCGATCGAGGATCGGCGCCTCGAGACGATCGCTCTCGCCAAGCTCTACCTGCTGGGCACCCTGCCGGACCGCTCGGACCGCGTGGCCGCGCTGGAGAGCATCGTTGACCGTGTGCGCGCGGACGAAGCCGTCCTCCTCGACGTGGCTCCGCAGGTCGCGCAGGCGCACGTGCCGGACGAGCTGAGAGAGGTTGCGGGCTACCAGAGGCTCACGCTCGAGTACGGACTGCGCTCGCACGCGCTCGCGCGGGAGTTCTTCGAAGAGCTGCTCGCGGCGGAGGTCGGTGCGCAGGCGACAACCGGGGCCACGGATGCCGGCGCCGACCCGGCCGCTTGACGCCGCATCCATTCCGAGGCAGGCTGTCTGCGCGGCACATGTCCGCGGCCTGGCCCGAACCTGTCACTTCTCTCGTC
>Ga0182748_1000423_pt1 | contig 45769 bp, 39 predicted proteins | sample eDN3rd37CKraftOP_FD_128877 | JGI IMG/M metagenome (GOLD analysis project Ga0182748, IMG submission 128877) | Enriched Organic Plus compost microbial communities from Emeryville, California, USA - eDNA 3rd pass 37_C Kraft OP (version 2) (version 2) ... | reverse complement strand
GTCTCGAAGCGAGTCTAGGGACATGCCCGCCCCTCCCACTACACTCCAAAGGATCGACCCCATGTCTCTCTCCATGATCCGCCGCCGCCAGGCATTGCAGCTTCTCGGCTCCGCCGCCATCGTTCCCCTCGCGCTGCGCATCCGCCCGGCGCTCGCACAAACGCCGGTCGCCAGCCTCATCGTGCTTTCCGATCTGCATTCGGCCTATGAGCGCAGCGCGCAGCTTCTCGCCGCCGTCGCCGCGGAAATCTCCGGCAACGCCGCCCCGCACGCCATACTCATCAATGGCGACATCTTCGAACTGGGCAATGTAGTCGCGACCCGTTCCGCCGGCGTCGTGGACTGGAAGCTGCTCGAACGCCTCGCCGCGCTCGCGCCGACCGTGCTCAACATCGGCAATCACGAGCCGGATCTCATCAACGATCTCGCGGAGGTGATCGCCAAAGCGCGTAGCCTCGGCGTCACGGTAGTGAGCAATATCGGCGACAAGCGGACGGGTGCGCCCTACACCGACGCATCCGCGCAAATCGAAATCGGCGGGCTGAAACTGTCACTGGTCGGCATCGCCACCAATGCGATCAACACCTATCCCAAGGCCACGCGCGAGATGATGGACATACCGGAGCCTGCGGAATGGGCGCAGGCGAACCTTGCCGCGAACCTCGCGGATGGCTCGCTGCCGGTGGTACTCAGCCACGCCGGTGTGGTGGCCGATCGCGCCATCCTGCCGCTGCTGGCGGATGGAAGCCTGCTCATCGGCGGTCATGACCACCTGATTCTCAGCCATAATGAGGGCAAGACGCTCTATCTGCACACCGGCTCCTGGAGCAGCCTGTTCACGGTAGTGGATATAACTGCCGACCGCTCGCTCTCGGCCCGCCGCGTCGATATCGCGACGGACGCGCCCGCCGACGCGGAACTCGCCGCGCTGATCGAGGCCACCCTTGCCGAGCATCTGACGGACGAGGAGAAGGCGGCGGTAGGCGCCAGCGCCAAGGCGCAGACGCTTGGCGAAAGCGCCCGCTTCGTGGCCGAGACGATGGCGAAGGCGACCGACGCCGATGTCGGCTTCATCGGCCACACGACCTTCGGCACCGGCTTCCCCGCCGGCCCGGTCAGCAAATATGCGTTCGACGCGGTGGTGCGCTTCGAGGGTAAGCTGGTCGTCACCGAAGTCAGCAAGGCCGTTCTCGGTGAACTGATCGCACGGTCCAACCAGGACGGCGACATACCGCTCACGGCCCGCACCGGCGATTTCCTCTATGCGTCGCCAGTCGAGCTTGCCGACAAGGCGAACTACCGGATCGTTACAGGCGACTGGCCGGCGATGAACCAGAAAGCCTATTTCGGCCGCGAGGATCTGGCTTTTACCGAGGTGCCGGACCTGCGCATCAAGGCGCTGGTCGCACAGGCCCTCTCTTAAGCGGACCGGCAGGAAAGGGGCGCTGCAACGCGCCCCTTTCTATTGAGTCCGCGCCGCCTCGCGCAACGCTGACAGAAATTCCTCCTGCAAGGCAGTCGGCTTCCAGCCGGCACGTGTCGTGATGCCGATGGGACGCGCCATAGCGGGCAGTTCCACATCGACCACCCCAAGCAGCCCCGCCTGCTCCTCGTAGAGAATTTGCCGGCGCGACAGCATGGTGAGGCGATCCGTCTTGATGAGGATGCCGCGTATGGCGCCCAGCGAGCCGGTTTCGATGACGCCGGTATCCGGGAGATGCAGGCCAAGACCCTTCACCAGCGCGTCGAAAAGCTCCCTCGTGGGCGTGCGCTTGCGCGGAAGAACCCAGGGATAGCGCGCCAGATCGGCTGGGCTGACCTTGCCTTGCGAAAACAGCGGGTGGCCCGAGCGCGCCACCACGGACAGGCCGTCGCTGAACAGTGCCTCCTGCGTGACGCCCTTGTCCGTGTCATGCTCGCGCAGCGCGCCGAGAAGGATGTCGATGTCGCCGATCAGCAGGCCATGCATCAGCACGTCGTAGGAGCCGTCGAGGATTTCGATGGACGCGCGCGGCCGCCTGCCCACCAGCGCGGCGATCGCGTCCGGCACGATGCCCGTGCGAATGAGCGGCAGGCTGCCGATGACGATACGTCCGTCGAAACTGCCGTCCAGCTCGCGCACCTCCACCGATGCGCTCTCCAGTTCCTGCAATACGAGGCTCGCGCAGACGGCCATCATCGCGCCGGTCGCGGTGAGGCGCAGCGACTGGTGCTTTCCCTCGAAAAGCTCCGCGCCCGACAGGCGTTCCAGATCGCGGGCGGCGCGCTGGACCGAAGGCTCCGCCTGTTCCATCTGACGCGCCGCGCCGGAAAAGCTGCCGACCCTGGCGAAGCCGGCAATGGCCCGCAAATGCGCAATGGTGGCGTGGGTTTCGAGCAAATCCCCCGCGATGATGCGGTCCGGCCTCAACTGGCGGGCAAGGCGAAGATTGGCAGCGCGCAGCGTTGCGAGAACCCGGCCGGTGCGGGCGGCGACGATCATGCCCCGCGGCGTCGGGTGGACACCGCTGCCCCGCCGCTCGAACAACGGGCCGCCGAAATGCTCCTCCAGCTTGGCAAGCGCCTGCGAGGCCGCGGGCTGGGACACGCGCACGGAGTCGGCAGCCTTGGACAGCGAACCCGTCGCCACGGCTCGGTCGAACAATCTGACATGCCGCAGATTGGGATATGTCTGCATCGTCGGTCGGCTACCCGGGAGGACGCCCGCTTCTCGGCTTCCAACTAAAGCGTATCGCGATCTTTCAGCTTCGCGTCCTGTGCTTCAGCTTCTTGATTTTATGCATGTCTCCCGAAACCGGTGCCCACTTTCGGGAGACATGCTTTAGCTCATCGCGGCGAAAACCGGAACAGATTTCCGCCGGAGCCTCTCAGAACACCATACCGTCGAACAGCTTGCGGGCGGTGCGAAGCACGCCCGCCTCCGCGACATTGCCGGCATCGTCCATGTCGGCGATAACGGTGAACTCTCCCGTCGGGTGCTCGACGGAAAGGAATTTGCGGGACCCTTCGGGAACCTTCGCGATGCGCGCCGCCGGGCCATCCGTCAGCAGGCAGGCGGTGGCGACGCTGACCGCCCCCAACACGCCGATGGCGTCGTGGACGCGATGGGGAATGAAAGTGCGCGTCGAGATCGCGCCGCCCTGCGTGGCAGGACTCACCAGCGACATCTTCGGGATCGAGTTCTTGGCCACGTCGCCTAGATTCATCAGCGGCCCGGCCTTGAGACGAATGGATTCCACGCGGCTTCTAAGCTCGGCATTGGCCTCCATCTCCTGCGGCGTCTCGTTGCCCGTGAGGCCGAAATCGGCGGCGGACATAACCACGCAGGGCATTCCGTTGTCGATCAGCGTCACCTCCACACCGTCGATGACGTCCACGGCGTTGCCGGTCGGCAGCAGCGCGCCGCAGGACGACCCCGCCGTGTCGCGGAACACGATGTTGATCGGAGCCGCCGTGCCCGGCACGCCGTCGATGCGCGCATCGCCGCTGTAAAGCGGGACGCCACCCGGCGTCAGGATGGTGGCGACGGCGATCTGGCCGGTGTTTTCCATGAAGATGGAAACCTGCGTCTCGCCGTCATTTGCCTTCACCAGCCCCCGCTCGATGGCGAAGGGGCCGACGCCAGCAAGGATATTGCCGCAATTCTGCTGATCCGTGACGATGGGCTTATCCACGAAAACCTGCAGGAAAAGGTAGTCGACATCGACGCCGGGCCGCTCGGAGCGGCGCACGACGGCGACCTTGGACGTCAGCGGATTCGAGCCGCCCATGCCGTCGATCTGACGCGGATCGGGCGAACCCATGACATGCAGGAGGAAAGCGTCCCGCGCAGCCGTGTCGGCAGGCAGGTCGCTCTCAAGGAAATAGCCGCCCTTGGACGTACCTCCGCGCATCCACATGCAGCGAACGCCGTCCGGGGCAACCATGTCAGACATATTTCAGACCCTTCTCGGCCAGCCGGCCGCGCATGTCGTATATATCGAGGCCGAGCTCGCCCGCAGCGAGGCGCTTGCGCTTCTCCTCCTCGGCGGCCACGCGCTTGCGGGCGGCCGCCAGAACGGTTTCGGCCTCGCCGCGCTTGACGACGCATACGCCGTCGTCGTCGGCAACGATCACGTCGCCCGGCTCGACATAGGCGCTCGCGCAAACCACCGGCACGTTGACCGAGCCCAGCGTCTCCTTGACCGTGCCCTGCGCGAACACGGCCTTGGACCAGACGGGGAAGCCCATGCGGGTCAGGTCGCGCACGTCGCGAACGCCGGCGTCTATGATCAGGCCCTTGCCGCCCCGCGCCATTGCCGATGTCGCCAGCAAATCGCCGAAATAGCCGTCCTCACAGGAGCTGGTCGGAGCGAGGACCAGAATGTCACCTTCCTTCACCTGCTCGATGGCGACATGCAGCATCCAGTTGTCGCCGGGAGGCGCGGAGATGGTGACGGCGCTGCCGGCGATCTGCGCGCCGGCATAGATAGGCCGCATATAGGAGGCGAGCAGGCCCTTGCGGCCTTGCGCCTCATGCACCGTGGCCACGCCGCATTCGGCGAGGCCGGCTATGGTCGCCGCGGCGGCACGTTCGATCTTCTGGACGACGACGCTCATTTGTTGCCCTCTGTCGGCACCAGCGTCTCCACCACATGGGGGAAGACCGCCTCATAGGCTTCACCATAGGTGATCTTCTTGTCGGAATTGCGCGCCGCCTGCACGCCACGCTGCAAGGCCACGCGGGTGTAGTATTCCCACAGATGCTCCTGGCCCGCCATGCATTCGATGGCGGCCCGCTTCTTCTCCCAGACCGGCGTGATGTCGAGCAGGGTGTTGGGCATCCAGCGGCACTGTTCCGGCTGATGCGGCTCGAACAGCATGACGGGCGGCGCGCCGATCACCTTCTGCTCGGGGTTGTGGCCATGCGCCTGCGCGGTGATGCGCGCGTTCTGGGCGAAGTCGCTCACGGCCGGATGATCGTGATTGTATGGATCCTCCTTCGAATGGGTGAGCACGAAGGAGGGGTGGATCTTCCGGTACACGTCGACCAGACGGAACAGGGACTCGTCCGACAGGGCGATCGGATAGTCGCCCAGATCCCAGAACTGGATGTCGGCGACACCGAGCGCCTTCGCCGCGTTCTCGGCTTCCTTCTGGCGCTCGCTCTTGACCTTCTCCAGCGTCATGCCCGCCTGCCGCCACAGCTTCGCGCTTTCGCCACGCTCGCCGTAGGAAAGGCAGATGACAGTCATCGCGACACCCTGCTCGGCATGCAGCGCGATGGCACCGCCGGCGCGCCAGACGAAGTCCGCCGAATGCGCGCTGACAACAAGCCCGGTCTTCTGGCTCATATCGTACTCCCTAGTGGTTCTGTTTGACGACGGGCGGCGTGCCGTGCGTGTGGAAGGTTTCGATCGTCTTCAGGCCCCATGCCTGCCCCTTCTTGCGCTCCGCCTCGGTCCACGCGACGGGCTCCCAGTCGGGGGCGAGGATCAGGCGCGCGCCGGCATTGGCAAGCTCGACGCGGTTGCCTGCAGGCTCCCAGACATAGAGGAAGAACGAACCCTGGATCGCATGCTTGTGCGGGCCGGTTTCAATGTGAACGCCGTTCTCCAGGAAAATGTCGGCGGCGCGCAAGATATCCTCGCGCTGGTCGGTCGCGTAGGTAACGTGGTGAAGGCGCCCGTCACCGCCGCCACGCTCTTCCGAGCAGACGAGATCGTAGGTCTTGTTGTTGCAGGAGAACCAGACGCCGCCCAGCCGGCCATTGTCGAGCTGGATATACTCCGTGACGCGCGAAGCGATGCAGGTCTCGACGAATTCGCGGAATTCCTGGACGTTTTCGCCGAGCAGGTTCACGTGGTCGATACGGCGCGGGCTGACGCCCTGCGCATGGAAACGGCTGGAGAGGTTCTTCAGCGCCGACTTGTCGTTCGCGGCCGGCTTGTAGCGGTTGGTGTCGTAGTAGAGCTCGAAAACATGGCCGAAGGGGTCCTCAAAGCGATAGGCGCGGCCATGACCGAGATCGCCTTCCACCCAGCCGATCTTCTTGTACTTGCTCGCCTCGATCGCCTTGACGCGGCGCTCCAGCGCCTCGGGCGAGGAGCAGCGGAACGCGATGTGGCCGACGCCGGTAGTGTCGGACCTTGTGAGCTTCATCGAATGGAACTCGTAGTCGTCCCAGGCACGAAGGTAGACGCTGTCGCCGTCGCGGCCGCTTTCCTTGAGGCCATAGACACGAACGAAGAAATCGAGACTCTCCTCGAACTTGTTCGTAAAGACTTCGACATGGCCCAGATGGGCGACATCATAACACGGCTCGGTCATCGTCTGCTTTCCTCCTGCACGACACGTTCAAAGACTGTTGCCCGCAAGGGCTTCGACAGCCGCCATCCGCCCATTCGCGTAATGGCGGCAAGGTATGAGGACCAATCGGAAGGCTGCGCGCAGCCATAAGATTTGGCTACTGATGTCATTCCGCTGCCTGTGCGGCGGAGATTTCCTTCCGCGCGTCCAGCACCTGGCTAAATGCGGCGGCGAGATCGCCGCCTGCGATCTTCAGTCCCAGCCTGCCGATCTCATCCTGCACGGAAGCTATGGCGGAGGCCAGCTCGTTGCCGCCGGCAAAGCCAAGCTCCTCCATCGTGCGCGCGGATTCGCGCATTTCCGCCGCGCGGCGCACGCCGTGGGTGGCCACGCGCTCAAGCTGGTATTCGGCGAAAGCCGGCCATCCGAGCGCGGCGAAGGAGGTCGAGAGCGAGGCGTAGATGCGGTCGAAGCAGCCGGCCTCGCGCGCAGCCAGCAACGCCTGCACGGTGATCGCCTCCAGCCCCTTCACGAAGAGGCTGCGGATCATCTTGTTGGAGGTCGCCGCGCCGATCTCGCCGCCGACGATCTCGAAGGCAAAGCCATTCCCGGCAAAGGACGGCTCCAGCCGGGCGCAATCGGGACCGGCGAGCAGGACAGGCGTGCGGTGGCCGCGCGGATGGACCGGCGCCATCACCGCCATGTCCACATAGGCCGCGCCGCCGCGCGTCACCACGGCGGCGGTTTCGAGCTTGCGCCCGGCCGAAACGGAATTGATGTCGATAAAAACCTGCGGGGATTTCAGCGCGCCTGCGACGGAATTGCCCGCATCGAGGCTATCGGCGGCGGTGACGGCGGAGAATATCCAGTCCGTGCCGGCCACGGCGGCGTGCGCATCCGCCGCAAGCGCCACGCCAAGCTCCGACGCCACGCGGCGCAGCCTTTCCTCAGCTGGCGTTCCGCTGCCCTGCAGCCTGTCATACGCGGAAAACTGATGCGGGCCGGTTTCGCGCAGGGTCGAGACGAAGGCGCGCGCCGCCTCACCGAATCCAATGAAGGCGATCTTCATGTCATTTCCTCCTGAAGGCCGGCTGCATTCCGCCGCTGTCCTACACCCGGACAGGGCTCATGGCGAGATCAGTTTCAGCGGCACGACATGCTGCATCAGTTCCTCGTCGGCATGCAGCATGGCCTCCAGATTGTGCCGCGCGAGACGCGCATGCTCGCGGGCCATCGCCTCGGCGCGCGCGCCCTCGCGCAGCCTGATGGCCTCGACGATGGCGCGATGATGCGACTGGGCCTCCAGCAAGGACAGGCGGGCGACCAGCCCCTCGCCCTGCTTCTCCAGAAAGGCGCTGGGCGAGGCGAAGGGCAGCTTCGTGGCTCGCTCGATCTCGCGGCGGAGCGTTTCGCTGCCGGCGAGCCCCGCGAGCATCTCGTGGAACTCCGCGTTCAGCTCGACATAGCTCTCGAAATCGAGGATCGAAACATCGCGGCCAAGCAGGTCGCCCATCGCGTCCACGTTCTTCAAAATCTCGCGCAGCCGCCGCGGCTCGACGCCCCGCTCGGCAGCGAAGCGCGCGGCCGTTCCTTCCAGAACGCCGCGCAGCTCTATCGAATCGATCACTTCGTCGATGCTGAAGCCGCGCGCGAGATAGCCGCCCGCCGGGCTGCGCTCGAGCAGTCCCTCCTGTTCCAGACGCGCAAGCGCGGCGCGGATCGGCGTGCGGGAAATTCCAAGCTGCTCGGCAAGCGGCACCTCGGACAATCTTTCCCCGGCGGGGAAATGCCCGCCCAGCACCATGTCGCGGATGCCGAGCAATGCCTTCAGGGTTTGCGACGATTCCTTACCGTTCGCCATAGTCCGCTCCCGGAGCGCCGCAGCCGGCAAGGGCGCGTGCGTTCCCCCTTTAAAGCGCGCCGGCAGGGCCTCACAGCCCGGCGGAACACGCCTGATGACGGGCTATGCCCGCATTCTGGAATCCAGCCGATCATGTCGCTGGCTTCCGGCTAGCATGATGCCGCATCCACGCGGCCACGCCGCCATGAAGGCTGTTGCGTGACCGAGGGCCCTCCTCCACGGACGGCATCGAGCCATCGGCAGCCGGCCCGCATGGGGCTTCGGCTGCGTCGGCGTGGTGGGAATGTATACAGCAGGGTTCGTCCGCACAAGCGGCGCGGGCAGCCAGCACGAATAACGCCGGCTACATTTCTTTCTGCGCGCTGCCGTTCGGCTGTTTCCAGAACGTTCTTTCTGGAACCGCTCAGATGTCGATGACCACCTTGCCCGTATGGCGCCCGTCCTTCAGGTGGAGCAAAGCGTCCCTGAGCGTGTCGAGGTAGAAGCCGGCCGGGTCAATGACCGGCCTGATGCCGTGATGGCTCATGGCGTCCACGAGACGACTCAATGCAAGCCTGCTGCCCGCCGACACACCCCTGATCGTCGTGCCCTGCATGGAGACGACGGGCACGTTCAGCTCGGCGCGCGGGCCGGTGACGACGCCGATCATCGAGATGTGCCCGCCGAGGCCGAGCGAGAGCATGGACTGTTTCAGCGTCTCGGCGCCGCCGATCTCGACCACATGGTCGATGCCCCGGCCGCCGGTCATCTTCATCACCGTCTTTCCCCATTCGGGGTCGTCGCGGTAATTCACGACATGGCTCGCGCCGAGTAGCCTCACCAGCTCGGCCTTGGCCGGGCTGGATACGGTGGCGTAAACCTCAGCGCCCGCCATCACGGCGAATTGCAGCGCAAAAAGCGACACGCCGCCGGTGCCCTGAACCAGCACGCGCTGGCCGGGACCGATCTTGCCAACCTCGATCACGGCGTTCCATGCGGTCGCGCCTGCGCAGGTCAGCGTTGCCGCATCGCGCAGGTCCATGCCGTCCGGCACCTTTACCAGCGCATCGGCGCGAAACACGCGCTTTTCGACCGCCACCCCGTCATTCATGCCGCCAAGATCGGTGCGCACGGCTTCAGGGCGAAGCGGGCCTGCCTGCCAGTCCGGGAAGAAGCAGGACAGCACGCGATCGCCAACCTTCCAGTCGCGCACGCCGGCGCCCACGGCGACGATCTCGCCCGAACCGTCGGAAAGCGGGATCAGCCGGTCCTGCCGCTGCATGCGTCCATAGCCGCCGTCGGCGGCGAGCAGATCGCGATAGTTCAGCGAGGCATGCTTCATCGCGACCAGGACCTCTTTCGGGCCGGGCTCCGGCTCGGGCAGGTCAACGATCTTCAGATTGTCGAAGCCGATGGGCTCTATGAGTGCGGCCTTCACCTTGCCCTCCTCAAATCCTGTGAAACCGTTCGCCCCGCGCCGCCATGCCGCGCAGCAAGGCCGGTGCGGCGAAGCGTTCGCCGAACTCGCCGGCCAGCGCATCGCTGCCCGCGAGGAAACCGGCGGCGCCAACCGTATCAACAAAGGCCAGCGGCCCGCCGAGATGGGCCGGGTAACTCCAGCCGAGAACGGCGGCGACATCCGCGGCAAGCGGCTCGTCGATCACCCCCTCCTCCATCGCGCGGGCGGCCTCCAGCGATTGCGTATAGAGCAAACGCTGGCGCACAGCCTCATAGGGCAGCGGCTTTTCCGGCGCGGGGAAAAGCTCTGCAAGGCCGCTCCAGAGGCGTGGGCCATCCTCACCGTAATCGTAGATGCCCTTGCCGCCATCGCGACCCACCCGCTCCGCATCGACCAGCTTCCGCAGCGCCTCGACCGCGCGCGATCCCTTCATCGATTGCGGCTGGCCCTCGCCGCTCATGGAGATCATGATGTCGTGCAGCAGCGGCAGCTTGGTCAGTTCGGCAAGGGTAACAGGCCCGACGGCGAAGCCGGCATTCAGCATGGCATTGTCGATGATCTGCGGCGGCACGCCCTCCGCCAGAAGGGTTAGCGCCTCGCTCGACAGGGAGGAGACAAGCCGGCTCGTGTAGAAGCCGAGACTGTCCTTCACCACGATCTGCGTCTTGCGCATCAGCGCCGCGACGGCCTGAGCTTCGTCGAATGCTTTTTGGGAGGTTTGCGGCGCACGGATGACCTCCAGCAGCTTCATCGTTTCGACCGGCGCGAAGAAATGCATGCCGATCATGCGGGACGGATCGGACAGCACTTCCGCCAGCCTGACGATGCGTATGCTGGAGGTGTTGCTGGCGATGGTCACATCCGGTCGCAGCACCGCCTCCAGCCGGCGATAGACCTCGTGCTTCACGTCCAGCCGCTCGAATACGGCCTCGATGACGAAGCCCGCATCCGCCAGCCGCGCATAATCGTCCGTCGCGGCAATCCGGCCAAGGATCGTGCCGCGCTCGGCCTCCGACATGCGGCCGCGCGAGACGAGTCGCTCTGCGATCTTGCCGATGCGGGCGAGGCTCTCAGCCGCCTTCTCCGCGCTGACATCCACCAGAACCACGGAAAGGCCAGCCCGCGCGGCCGAAAAAGCGATCCCGTTGCCCATCGTGCCGCCGCCGACCACACCGAGCAGCCGGATATCGTCACCGGCGCCGGCTGGCGGACGCGGACGCGCGGCGCGCGGACCGTAGAACAGCGTGCGCACCTTGTTTTTCGCGTGGGGCGACGCCGCAAGCCGGGCAAATTCCCGCTTCTCGATGGCCAGCCCGGCGTCCAGCGTGCGCTGCAACCCGTGATGCAGGCTGTAGAGTATGGCCGATGCGGCGTTGTCGCCCTCGCCCGCACGTGCCCGCAAAGCCGCCCAGCGGGAGCCGAAGAAGCGGCGGCCCGCGACGGATTGCGGATCGAGGCCCGGCGCGGTGAAGCCTTTTGCGTCCCAGGGCTGGACCGGCTTCGGACCAGTAGCGATCCAGCGCGCCGCTGCCTCTATCAGATCGCCGGCGGGGACTACCTCGTCCACGAGGCCAGCGGCCAGCGCGTCCTTCACGCCGAGAGTCTTGCCCGAGACAACCAGATCCGCCGCTTTCTCGATGCCGATCAGGCGGGGCAGGCGCTGGGTTCCGCCGCCGCCGGGCATCAGGCCCAGCGTCGCCTCCGGCAAGCCGAACAGGGCGTCCGGCCTGTCGGCGGCCATGCGCCGATGGCAAGCCAGCGCCAGCTCGAAGCCGCCGCCGAGCGCGGTGCCGTTGAGGGCCGCCACGACCGGCTTTCCGCCCATCTCCATCTTCCTGACGGCGGCAAGGAACGGCTCGACGATGGCCTTCACGTCGGCGGGCGTCCGCACGGACAGAAGCTGCTCCAGATCGCCCCCGGCCGCGAAGCTGTCCTTGGCGGAGGTTATGACGATGCCCTTGACCTCATCGTCGGCCAGAAGCTCCCCGACCGCCTTGTCGAACGCGGCATTGAAGGCCAGGTCCAGTGCGTTCTGACTGCCGGGCGTATCGATGCTGACGACAGCCGCGCCGTCCGGCCGTTTCGAGATGCGCAGCATATTACCCCTCCACGCGCTCGATATAGGTCGCGACACCCATGCCAAGTCCGACGCACAGCGTCACGATGCCGCTTTCCCTGCCCGTACGCTCCAGCTCGTCCAGCAATATGTTCGTTAGCATGACGCCCGTGGCTCCGATGGGGTGGCCCATCGAGATGCCGCCGCCATTCACATTGACCTTGTCATGCGGCACGCCGGTGCGCTCCATGAAGCGCAGCACGACCGAGGCGAACGCCTCGTTGACCTCGTAGAGATCGACGTCTGCGAACGAACGGCCCACGCGGTCGAGCGCCGCTTTCGTGGCGTCGGCGGGCGCGGCGAGCATCAGGCTGGGATCCATCGCGGCGTTGGCGAAGGAGCGTATGGCGGCGCGCGGCTTCAGGCCCAGCCGCTCGCCCACCTCGCGCGAGCCGATCAGCATGGCGGCCGCGCCGTCAACGATGCCCGACGAGTTGCCCGCCGTGTGCACGTGCTCGACCGCCAGCACCTCGGGATAGCGGCGGCGGGCGATGGCATCGAAACCGCCCTTCTGGCCCATGTCGCGGAAAGCAGCGGGAAGCTGGGACAGCGTTTCCAGCGTCGTCTCCGGCCGCATATATTCGTCACGGTCGAGCAAGGCGTCCCCGTTCACGTCCGCAACCGGCACAACGGATTTCGCGAAACGTCCGCCCTGCCAGGCGGCGGCGGCGCGCTTCTGCGATTCCAGCGCGTAGGCGTCCACGTCGGCGCGGCTGTGGCCGTAGAGCGTCGCCATCAGGTCGGCGGATATGCCCTGCGGGATCATGTTGACCGCATCGTTGAAGAACGCGTCGCTGCCATTGGGGCCGCCGCTGCCGCCGATCGGGATGAGCGACATCATCTCGACGCCGCCGGCCACGATCAGGTCGCCCTGCCCCGACATGATGCGGGCGGCGGCGGCGTTGACGGCATCGAGACCCGAGGAACAGAAGCGGCTCACCACCGAGCCGGGTATCGTCTCGGGCATGCCCGCCCGCAGCAGCGCGGAGCGCGCAAGGTCGCTGCCCTGATCGTTGACCGGATCGCCGACGCCGAAAATGACGTCCTCCGGCGCCGCCTTCGAGAAGCCGGTGCGCTCGTCCAGAGCCGTCAGCACGGCTGCGCCCAGATCGACCGGCGAAAGCGTGTGCAGGCCGCCATTGGGGCGGCCCCTGCCGCGTGGCGTCCGCACCGCATCGTATATGAAGGCATCAGCCAAGAAGGACTCCTCCACCGTGCCGGCGGGGCTTCGTGCACCGCCAATTATTTAATTCATTAAATTTTCCGTATGATGCCCGGCTACCCCTTGTCAATGCGCCAACTGGCCGTATAAGAAGTAGTAAACCTGTTAAGTAACAGGGCGCGGCGCGAAGGAGGAGCGCGTTACGGCTGGCGGAAAGCCGGACGTCGGGCATTGTCCAGCCGGACAGTGCTGCCGCGCGATGAGGAGGAAACATGGACGTCCCGCAGCTCGAACTCGAATTCGCCTTCCGCATCCGCATGGAGCTGGGCATTCGCCAGAAGATCGGCGAACTCCCTTCCGGTTCGATCCGGGGCTTCGTTTCGGCTGCCGGCGGCACTGTGGAAGGCCCGCGCCTCAATGGCCGCGTGATCCCCATGAGCGGCGGCGACTGGGCGCTATACCGCCCCGACAATTCGGTGCATTTCTCGGCGCGCTACATGCTCGAGGCCGACGACGGCACCCAGATATACATGCAGAACACCGGCTACCGGCACGCCCCGCCGGACATCGCGAAGAAAATGGAGGCGCTCGAGCCGGTGGACCCCTCGCAATATTATTTCCGCGTCACGCCGACATTCGAGACACCTATCGGCAAGCACGATTGGCTGACGCGGCACATCATCGTGGGAACGGCGAACCGAAAGGCCGACCACTCGATCTTCCACTACTACATCCTGAAGTAGTGGTTGTTCCCCAAGGGATGCATACCAACCTCGGGCCGCCTGACAAGCGGCCCGTTTTTTTTGGCCGAAGCCATGCCGGGGTCTCGAGAAGGCTACCTACCGGTTGTCAGGCCGCCTGCTTCTCCTCGAATACGATGACGCCGCAGCCGGTGATCGCCGGGAAGGTATAGTAGCTGTAGACCTCGGCTATGTCGTCGGATAGCGCGCCACGCATGGAGAACCAGATGGCCAGTTCGGCGGCCTCGGTGCCGCCCAGGCGCATCAGCTCCTCCTGCGGCAGGTCCACCAGTTCCCCGACATCGGCCCTGAGCTTGCTCAGGAAATAGCGGTCCAGCGTCTCGTTTGCGATGCCGAAGCGCGAACCGCTGATCTGGTGCGACATGCCGCCGGTGCCGATCACCAGCGTGCGATGATCGCCGGGGAAGCTCTCGACCGCCCCGCGTATGGCCTTGCCGAAGGCATGCAGCCGCTCCGAGGTCGGGATGGGATGGCGCACCATGTTGACCGCGATGGGCACGATGGGAATGTCCCAGGGCGTATCCATCAGATAGGGCATCCATGAATAGATGCCGTGGTCTATGGCAAGATCCTGGCAGACGGTGAGGTCGTAGCCGCCGCGCACCAGCTTGTTGGTCAGGTGCCAGCCGAGATCCACGTCGCCGACAAGATTGGGCAGCGGACGCGGCCCCCAGCCTTCGTCCGCCTGCCGGAACTCCGGCGCGACGCCGATGGCGAGCGTCGGATAGGCGTCGAAGTCGAAATGGTTGAGATGGTCGTTATAGACGATCACCATGCGTTCCGGCGCGATCTTCTTCACCCACTCCTTCACGGCGCGCGTGCCGTCGAACCATTTCTGCCAGCGCGGATCGAAACCGGAAGCGATGCCCTTGTCGTATTCGAGGCCCATCGAGGGCGTGTGCGAGATTCCAAAGCCGCCGACGATCCTCGACATTATTCACCTCCCCCCGGTAGCGCGCTGACCTGACGCGGACAGATATTGATGAGCTCGTCCACCTCGATGCCGGCATTGTGCGCCCCGATGTGCCAGAGATTCTGGCCCACCGTCGCCGCCACCTTGAGCATGGCCTGCAAATGGCCGCCCGCCTGGATAAGGCCGGTCCAGTCGCGCGCCAGCACCAGCGCAATCTCCTGCTCGCTCAGCCCCGCTTCGCGCATATAGGCGGCCTCGTCCTTGAGGAAACGCTCGCGGTTCTGCGGGCGGCGCAGGCTCAGGCCGAATTTCGTCAGCTTGTAGCCCTTGGTCGCCATCGGCCCCGTATAGAGATAGGTGCCCGGCGCATCGAGATTGAACTGGATCGAGTTGCTCATCGTCCTGCTCCCATTGGCTGGAACCCGGCTTCGTCCTGCGTTGCCTGCGCGGCGAAATCGCCGACCGCGACGGTGAACGCATCCGGCCGCTCGAGGTTGAGCATATGACCGGCGTTCCCAAAGGTCACCAGCCGCGCGCCGGCGATCTTCTGCGACAATATGGCAGCGATCTCGCGATAGCCCTTCGCGTCGCGCCCGCCGCTCAGAACCAGCGTCGGCGCGGCCACGTCACCCAGCAGTTCCGCGACATTGATCGACGCAGCCTGCGGGTCGGAGTGGCTCCAGTGCCAGCCGCTATAGTCGTCCACCATCCTTCGCACCGCGGCTTGCGCAGCGGGATAATCGTCCAGCGAGGCGAGAAAAGGATGGCCTGTCCAGAAACGCTTCGTCGCCTCGACGCCATGCGCGGCTGCATAGGCTTTCGCCGCGTCCGGCGGGCGTTCGTCGGTCCAGACATGGCCGGGCAGGCCGGGCGAGGCGAGCGCCTGCGCCGCCACCCGCTCGGGATGCACGATGGCGAAGCGCAACGCGATGTTCGCGCCGAGCGACAGGCCGACCAGCACCGACCGCTCGAAGCCGAAATGGTCGAGCAGGCGCAGCAGGTCGCCGCAATGATCGTACTCGCCCTGCGGCAGGCTCGACTTGCCGAAGCCGCGCAGATCATAGCGCACGACGCGGAAGCGCGCGGCCAGCGGCGCGAATTGCGGCTCCCAGGAGCGCATGTCGAAGGAAAAGCCGTGCAGCAGCACCAGCGGTTCGCCCGCCCCTGCTACCTCATAGGCGAGCGTCCCGCCATCGACCGCGATCTCTCCCGCTTCGACGCTCATGGCTTTTGCACCGTTGTCGGAAGCGGCTTGATGTCCCGATTGACGAACACCGCGCTGATCTCGCGGCGCGCGATCAGCCATTTCCCGTCGGCGCGGCGATAGTCGTCGGAAATATCGGCCACCACGAATGGCACGGTGCTTTCGACCGGGAGCGGTCCGTCGCCGGCGAAGGTGAGCCAGACGCTCGTGCCCGTCGCGGCGTCCGGCCCGGCGAAGACGATGCACAGCCCGCTATACATATGGCGAGAGATGCGGCCGCTTTCGGCGCGGGCGCGGAAGAAACGCTCCAGTTCCGCCTTTCCGTTCAGCCTGCGCGCGCCGTTCACATAGACCACATCGTCAGTGAACAGTTCCAAAAAGCCGTCCACGTCGCCATGATCCAACCCATGCGCAAAGCCGTCGCTGAGCGCGACGATCTCCAGCCGGTCGGCCAGCCTCGTCCCGTCTTGCGCCGCGCCAGACATGGCTATTCCCTGACCACCGGGTTCTCGAGCCGGCCAAGCCCGCTGATTTCGACGCTGAGCGGACCGCCGAGCGCGGTGATATTGGCGAGATGCAGGCTGCGCTTGCTGCCCTCCTTTGGACGGAAGGCCGTGCCCATCGAGATCACGTCGCCCGGCCAGAAGGTGTGGAAACGCGAGATGAAGGAAATCACCTTCGGTACCGAATATGTGTAGTAGGCGGTGCTGTCCTCCGCGATCAGCTCGTCCTTGTGCCAGGCCCGAACGTCGAGCACATGCGGGTCGGGCACATCGTCCCTGGTGACGATGTAAGGCCCCATCGGACCGAACGTGTCGGAACCCTTGTAGCGGGCCGCATAGGACAGATGCTGCTCGCGCTTTTCCAGCACGTTCGGATCGTCCTTCGACGCATAGAGCGCGTAGTAATGAACCATGTCCTGCTCGCGCATGGCATTGCCGGTCATGTCGTTCATGATCGAGTAGCCGAACACATAGTCCAGCGCATCTTCCTCGCTGACATCCTTGCAGGTCCGGGAAATGATCACGGCCAGTTCCGGCTCCGGGTGGACCGAGCCGTAATAATCGCGCACCCGGATCGGCTCATTGTGGCCGACAAGGCACGAGGCAGGCTTAAGGAAGAACAGCGGGTGATCCTGCACGCTGAGCTTGCGGGAATCGCTGGCGGAATTGTTCAGCGCCACGCCGCAAATCTTGTAGGGCTTGCGCACCGGCGGATGCCAGCGGACCTCGCCGGACGGCACACCGGCCACCGCGTCGCGGTTTGCCTGCACATGCCGGAAGGCGGCCTCGGCCGCCTCGCGTCCCCGCGAGCCGTCCTCGATCAGCGCCATCATCGTCGCATATTGCACCGGCTGGCCGGCGGCACGCAGGGCGGCGTCGAGATCGTAAAGCCTGCCCTCCAGCTCGAAGCCGATCAGGTCCCGACCATTATGGGCATAGCTCGCCAGACGCATGTTTCCTCCCTTTGCTTAACACGTTCATTAATCGCCGTGCCCCACAGGGTGTCAAGCGCGAACGGCATTGCAGCATAGCCGTACCCGACGGGTCAAAGCCGCATGATGAAGGGATTCGGCACCTCGGCACCGAAATTGATCCAGACGCTCTTGGTCTGGAGATAGCCGCGGATCGCCTCCATGCCGTTCTCCCGGCCAAGGCCGCTGCGCTTGTAGCCACCGAACGGCGTGGCGAAGCTCGCCGCGCGGTAGGTGTTCACCCAGACGGTGCCCGCCTCGATGCGGCTCGACACCTCGAATGCACGCCTGAGGCTCTGCGTCCACACGCCGGAGGCAAGGCCGTAGAGCGTGTCGTTGGCGATCTCGACCGCCTCCTCCTCATCCTTGAACCTGATGACGGAGAGGACAGGTCCGAACACCTCCTCGCGGGCGATGCGCATCCCGTTGTTCACGTCGGCGAAGATGGTCGGCTGGACGAAATAGCCGCCAAGCTCCGAAGGGCCGCCGCCCAGCACGCAGCGCGCCCCTTCCTTCTTGGCGATGTCGATATAGCTCAGGATCTTCTCATATTGCGGCGGCGTGGTGACAGGCCCCACCTGCGTGTCGAGCTGGAGCGGATCGCCCAGCTTCGCCGTCCCGGCGAAAGCGACCAGCCGGTCGAGGAATTCGTCATGGATGCCATCCTGCAGAAGCAGGCGCGAGCCGGCGATGCAGGTCTGGCCGCTGGCGGCGAATATGCCGGAAATGGCGCCTTTGACTGCATCTTCCATATTGGCGTCGTCAAAAACGATGTTGGGCGATTTTCCGCCAAGCTCCAGTGTCACGTGCTTGAAGTCGCGCGCAGCTGTCTCGTTGACCCGCCGCCCGCCTGGCTCGCCGCCGGTGAACGTCACCTTGGCGACCTTGGGATGCGACACAAGCGCCTCGCCGATCTCCGCGCCGAACCCGGTCACGACGTTGACGACGCCTGCGGGAAACCCCGCCTCCTCCACCAGCTTCGCGAATTCCAGCGTCGAGGCGGACGTGAATTCCGACGGCTTGAGGATCACGGTGCAGCCGGCGGCGAGCGCGGGCGCGATCTTCGATACGGCCAGCATGAGCGGCGAATTCCACGGCGTGATCGCCACCACCACGCCCAACGGCTCGTTGCGGGTGAAATTGAACAGGCCCCTGTTCTCGACCGGCGGCACGGTGCCTTCGATCTTGTCGGCGAGACCGGCGAAATAATGCAGCACCTTGGGCACATAGCGGAGCTGCGCGCCCATCTCCGCGATCAGCTTGCCGTTGTCGCGCACCTCGATCTCGGCCAGATATTGCGACTTCGCCGCGACCAGATCGGCGAATTTGCGCATCAGTTCACCGCGCGCGGTGGCGGAGAGGCCGCCCCATTCCTTCGATTTCAGCGCCCGGTATGCCGCTTCCACGGCGCGATCCGCATCCGCCGCCGCACCGCGCGGGATCGTCGCCCAGGGCTTGCCCGTATAGGGATTGACCGTCTCGAAACGCGCGCCGGAAGCGGCGTCCGCCCATTCGCCCCCGATCAGCATGCGGTAATCGGTCATGACGCTTTCCTCCCTCTGCTCATGCGTGCAGCGTCGTTTAACAAGTTTATTATTTCCGTGTCAAAGCGATGCGGAAATGAAATCGGCGAAGGCTGCGACGTGACGGCGCATTCATGACCGTGAGGGTCAGCTTTACATTGACACCGTGCCTTCCCGGAGTCTTATGTCGGCAAATCCGGCCGGGACGGCGGAAATCACCTTTGATGCCGGGCCTTGAACCCGCGCGATTGGAGGATACATGTGGGTTGCCTGCGGCGCGACGCGCCCCGCCTTCTTATCCGGATTTCAGGAAATCCGGCGTAATGACGCCGTGATGCCGCAATGCGTCAGCGGCGAACGAGCCTTTGAATGCTGATCTGCCACTGCAACCTGATCACGGACAAGGAAATCGAGCAGACCATCCGGTCGCTGCTCGACGCCGATCCGTGGCAGCTCATCGTGCCGGCCAAGGTCTACCATTCGCTCCGCAAGCGCGGCCGCTGTTGCGGCTGCTTTCCAAATGTGGTGGAAACCATAATCAGGGTCACCGAAGACTACCATCGCCGCGGCGGCGTCGGTGAGCCTGAGACCATCACATTCCTGGATCGCGTGCGCGGCTTGCGCGACCAGTACGGGAGCAATGGCCATGAAAGGCGAAGCAAGGATCATAGAGCGGCTTAACGAAGCCCTCTTCCTGGAGCTGGGCGCAGTCAACCAGTATTGGCTGCACTACCGGCTTCTGGAGGATTGGGGATACGCGAAGCTCGCCAGGAAGGAACGTGCCGAATCCATCGAGGAAATGCACCACGCGGACAAGATCATCGCGCGCATCATCTTCCTCGAAGGACATCCCAACCTGCAGTCGGTCGGTCCGCTGAGGATCGGCCAGAACGTCAAGGAAGTGCTGGAAGCCGACCTCGCCGGCGAATATGACGCCCGCAATTCCTACCGCAAGTCGCGCGAGATCTGCCAGGAGCTTGGCGACTACGTCACCATGAAGCTGTTCGAGGACCTGCTGTCGGACGAGGAAGGACATATAGACTTCCTCGAAACGCAGCTCGACCTCTATGGCGAGATCGGCGACAAGAAGTACGGGCAGCTGAACGCGGATTCCGCCGACGGCGACGACGACTGAGCGCCGCGAACAGCACGGCATTCAGGATCCCGGGAGCCTCGGCTTCCGGGATTTGCCGTTTCAGGGCGGCTTGAACGCGCCCCGAAACGCCGCTACGGGAATGTGTTTCCCAATGGGGGGCGCGAATCCATGTCGCATGCAACCTCGCACGTCCCCACCCCGCCGATACTCAGCTCATGACGGTCCTTCCCCATCTCCCCGTCAGCGATGTCCTGCCGGAGTTGATGACGGCCCTTGAGGACAAGGGTGCTGCCGTGCTCGTCGCGCCGCCTGGCGCGGGCAAGACGACGCTCGTGCCGCTTGCCCTCCTCGACCGACCCTTCGCCGCTGGCGGGCGCATACTCCTGCTTGAACCGCGCCGGATCGCCGCGCGCGCCGCCGCGCGCCGCATGGCGGCGCTGCTGGGCGAGGAGCCGGGCGGCACGATCGGCTACGCGCTCAGGATGGAAAGCCGCTCCTCCGCCAGAACACGCATCCTCGTCGTGACCGAGGGCGTGCTGTCACGCATGATCCTCGACGACCCCGAGCTTCCCGGCATTTCGGCGGTATTGTTAGACGAGTTCCACGAGCGTTCGCTGGACGGGGATTTCGGACTGGCGCTGGCGCTCGACGTAAGGGGAGCCTTACGGCCTGACCTGCGACTTCTCGTCATGTCGGCCACCATCGACGGCGCGCGCGTGGCAAGCCTGCTGGGCGACGCGCCGGTGGTGCGGAGCGAAGGCCGCGCATTCCCCGTCGCGCTTCACCATCTGGACCGCCGGGCGGAACAACGCATCGAGGAGGCGGTGGCCGAGGCGGTGCGCGGTGCGCTCGCCACCGAAACGGGCAGCGTGCTCGCCTTCCTGCCGGGCCAGCGTGAAATCGTCCGCACGGCGGAACTGCTCGCCGGACGCGTGGCGGCCGATGTCGATATCGTGCCGCTGCATGGCGGGCTTGAAGGCAGGATGCAGGATGCCGCGATCCGCCCTGCTCCGGCGGAACGCCGCAAGGTGGTGCTCGCCACCTCCATCGCGGAAACGTCAATCACCATAGATGGCGTGCGCATCGTCGTGGACGGCGGGCTGGCGCGCCTGCCGAAATACGAGCCGGCGACCGGGCTGACGCGGCTGGAGACGGTGCGCGTTTCCCGCGCTTCCGCCGACCAGCGCGCGGGCCGTGCGGGGCGTACGGAACCGGGCATAGCCATTCGCCTGTGGCGTGCGGAGCAGACAGCCTCCCTGCCCGCCTTCGCGCCACCCGAGATTTTAGAAGCCGACCTTTCCGGCCTGCTACTGGATTGCGCCGCCTTCGGCGTCGCGGACCCGCGCCGGCTTGCCTTTCTCGACCCGCCGCCCGCACCGGCTCTCGCCGAGGCGCGGGCACTGCTGCTGGAACTGGACGCAATCGACGCGGACGGAAGGCTGACAGAAGCTGGCGCCGCGATGCGCCGCCTCTCCCTGCCTGTGCGGCTGGCACATATGGTGGCAGAAGCAGCGCAAGGTGGGCGGCAGAACGAAGCGGCGGAACTTTCCGTGCTCCTCACCGAACGCGGGCTGGGCGGGACCGGCACGGACCTTGACCTGCGCTTGTCGCGCTTCCGCGCCGACCGCTCGCAGCGCGCCGAAGCCGCACGCGGGCTGGCGCGGCGGCTCGCTTCCGCCCTGCCCGCCGCCGGGAAACCGGCGGCGCGGCGGCAGTCCGATCCTTCCCCGAAAAGCGAAGGCGCGGGCGCGTTGCTCCTGCGCGCCTATCCCGACCGGCTCGCCAAGGCACGGGGAGCCTATGGGCGCTATGTGCTCGCGAACGGGCGCGGAGCCACGCTGGACGAGACGGACCCGCTTGCGCGCCAGCCGCTTCTGGTGGTGGCAGACCTTCAGGGCAAGGCGCAGAATGCGCGTATCGCCGCCGCTGCGACAATATCCGAGGAGGAAGCGCGAAACGTGCTGCATGGCAGGATCAGCCGCGCCACCGAGACGGCATTCGACGCCGAGCGGCGGACGGTGCGCGTGCGCGAGACGGAGCGGATCGGCGCCATTTTGCTTGCCGAGCGCCCGATGCCCGCGCCGAAGGGGGAAATGGCGGATCGCGCGGTGATCGACGCGATCCGTCAATACGGACTTTCGCTGCTGCCGTGGGACAAGGCGTCCTCGACGCTGCGCCACCGGCTCGGCTGGCTGCATCGCGGGCTGGGTTCGCCGTGGCCCGACATGTCGGAGGAGGCGCTTCTCGGCGCACTGGACGGCTGGCTGCTGCCGTTCCTCGGCGGCACGGCATCGCTTGACCGGATCGATCCCACGACAATCCGCAACGGGCTGCTGTCGCTCGTCCCGCACGATTTGCAACGAAAGATCGACCAGCTTGCACCGACGCATTTTCATGCGCCGTCCGGCAGCCACGTGCCCATCGACTATGAAGGCGAGCAGCCCTTGCTTTCGATCCGCGTGCAGGAATTGTTCGGCCTTGCCGCGCATCCGTCCATTGCCGGCGGCACGGTGCCGCTGCTGCTGGAATTGCTCTCCCCTGCGCACAGGCCGATCCAGACTACCGGCGACCTGCCGGGCTTCTGGCGCGGGTCGTGGGCGGATGTGCGCGCCGACATGCGCGGGCGCTACCCCAAGCATGTGTGGCCGGACAACCCGCTGGAGACAGCGGCGACCAGCCGCGCCAAGCCGCGAAAACAGGGGATTGACCGGCGATGAAACCGCATAACATACAGACTATGCAGGACGTCCAGACGTTCGACGCCGCCCACGTCCACCGATTGCGGCTCAACACGCTGATCCGGCTGCGCTGGCTGGCCATTTTCGGCCAGAGCGCGGCGGTGTTTGCGGTCGGTCTCTGGCTGCAATTCCCCCTGCCCATCGGCCTTTGCTTCGCGCTGATCGCCGGATCGGCGTGGCTTAACCTGTTCCTCGCCTTCCGCTTCCCGGCCACGAAGCGACTCGAGCCGCCTGCGGCACTCGGCATCCTCACTTTCGACGCGTTGCAGCTTGCCGGCCTGCTCTACATGACGGGTGGCCTCACCAATCCCTTCGCCGTGCTGATGGCGGTGCCGGTGGTCATCTCGGCCACCTCGCTGCCGCTCAGCTTCACCATGCTGCTCGGCATGCTGGTGGTCACGGCGGCGTCCATCCTCGCCGTGTTCCACATGCCGCTGCCGTGGTATCCTGGCACGCAGCTCGCCATGCCGTTCATCTATGTCTCGGGCGTCTGGCTGGCCCTGGTTTCCAGCATCGCCTTCACCGGCGTCTATGCCTACCGAGTCGCGGAGGAAGCCCGGCTGCTAGCCACCGCTCTGTCAGCCACCGAACTCGTCCTGCAGCGCGAGCAGCATCTTTCCGCGCTGGACGGGCTGGCCGCCGCCGCCGCGCATGAGCTCGGCACACCGCTCGCCACCATCGCGCTGGTCGCCAAGGAAATGGAACGCGCGCTGGGCGAGGATTCCCGCTTTCGGGAAGACGTGGTGCTGCTCAGGAGCCAGAGCGAGCGTTGCCGCGAAATCCTCAAGCGCCTCACCAACCTCTCCTCCGAGGGAGAGGCGCATATGGCCCGCCTGCCGCTCACATCGCTGATCGAGGAGGTGATCGCGCCGCATCGCGATTTCGGCATAAGGATCAAGCTGGAGCCGGGCGAGCGCAAGGGGCCGGAGCCGGTCGGGCGGCGCAATCCCGGCGTGATCTACGGCCTGGGCAATGTCGTGGAAAACGCGGTCGATTTCGCCCGCGAAACGGTGACGATCCGCTGGCAATGGAACGACGAAAGCGTGTCTCTCACCGTTGTGGACGACGGGCCGGGCTTTTCGCCCGAACTGATCGACCGCATCGGCGAGCCCTACATGACGCGCAGGACCACGGCCAACGCGGCGGGCGGCGGGCTGGGCCTCGGCCTTTTCATCGCCAAGACGCTGCTGGAACGCTCCGGCGCGGCAATCACCTTCACGAATGCGGGGGAGCCCGGCATGGGCGCGCTGGTGCGCATCGAGTGGCAGCGCGCCACCTTCCTGCCGCCGCCCGCCTGAGCCTCGCCGGCTAAAGACGCCGCCTTTGGCCGCATTTGCTGGACATGCGGCGAAATTGGGCTAAACAGGTCCAAAAAATAAACATAACGAGGCAAAAATGGACGAGAATGGCTCCGATGGTGCAAGTAGCGACCTCGGCGAAGATCGTTCGCTGCTCATCGTCGAGGACGACAAGCCGTTCCTGACACGTCTGGCGCGCGCGATGGAAGGCCGCGGCTTTGCCGTCGATACCGCCGAAAGCGTGGCAGAGGCGACCGCCAAGGCCCGCGCCACGCCGCCCGCCTATGCGGTGATCGACATGCGGCTGGGCGACGGCAACGGGCTGGACGTGGTGGCCGCCATCCGCGAGAAGCGCGCGGATTCGCGCACCATCATCCTGACCGGCTACGGCAATATCGCGACAGCGGTGACTGCGGTGAAGCTCGGCGCCATCGACTATCTGGCCAAGCCCGCCGATGCCGACGACATCTATGCCGCGCTAACCCGCGACAGCAGCGACCGCGCGCCCCGCCCCCGGAGAACCCGATGTCGGCGGACCGCGTGCGCTGGGAGCATATCCAGCGCGTCTACGAAATGTGCGACCGCAACGTGTCGGAAACCGCGCGGCGGCTCAACATGCACCGCCGCACGCTTCAGCGCATCCTCGCCAAGCGCGCGCCGCGCTAAAGCACGTCGCGATCTTTCAGATTCGTGCTGTATGCCTTCCGGCACCCTATTCGCTTTCGCCGTCGAGCGCGGGAATGGGGACACCGGCCATCTCGGCCGTTGTGATCCGCACCATGCCGGCCCGCGCGATGCGCAGCATCAGCGCCTTGCGGGTCGAGGGCGGCAGGCGGTGCACCGGGGCGTCGCGCATGATCTCCGCGCCGTAGCCGTCCGATAGCACGAACCCGCATTCCTCCGGGAATATGCCCGCCGGCACCTCGGGATGGGTGGCGAAGAAGAAGCGGTCGCAGAAAAAACGGTATTCCGGCCATTTGCGGTCGACGCGGAAATCCTCGACCGAGGATTTTATCTCGATGATCCAGATGTCGCCGTTGCGGGTCAGCGCCACGAGATCCGCGCGGCGGCCCGTCGCCAGCGACAGCTCAGGCAGCACGCTCGCGCCCATCTCCATAAGCAGGCGCTGCACGCCGCGGCGGATCACCATAGCGCGCTCCGACTGCCGGCCATCGGCCAGCGGGTTGAGTGAAACGGGAGAAACGATGGGCATGGCCTACCATGCCATCATTCGTTCACGTTTTGAACCCCTCCGGACGGGGCGATGTCATGCTCGCTGCGTCTCTCCGACATTCAGACAGGAGAAGCCGTTTCCTCTCCCGCCATGTCTTCCAGAATAGGGCAGTCCGGCCGGTGGTCGCCGTGGCAGGCGTGGATGAGCTTGTCCAGGGTGCGGCGCATGGATTCAAGCTCGGCGATCTTCGCGCCAATCGCATCGACATGGGCGACGGCGATGGCGCGGACGTCATGGCTGGCGCGGCTGCGGTCCTGATACAGCGCCATTAGCTGCCGGCAATCCTCGATGGAGAAGCCCAGATTGCGGGCGCGGCGCAGGAACGCCAGCGAATGCACGTCGGCATCGGAATAGTCCCGATAGCCGTTTCCGGCGCGGCCCGGCTTTATCAGCCCGATCTCCTCATAATAACGGATCGTCTTGGCCGGCAGGCCAGCCTCACGCGCAACCTCGCCGATGTTCATCGTCCATCTCCATACTGCCGGATTATCCTGCACCTTCAGGTAGTATCGCGGATGGCGCCTGTGAATATGTTGCCTATTTGCAATAGCCTCTAGCGAACACGTGCCGCCGGCGCTGCCCGCCGGCCAATAGGCTTTGCAAGCCCGATCACGCCGAATTACGAAAGATGACGAAATTGCGGCCCGATTCGGGGCCGGAACGTCAATCGGGGGCTACGGGTTCAGCAATGAAGCTTAGGGCATTTCTGGCGGTCGCAGCAGTCGGTCTGGCGACCGCTTTGGCTGGCTGTACGACCGGGGGGCCGTTTTTCGCGGCGGATTATTCGGGGGTCAGGGACGCCGGCTACCAGCTTCCGCGCATTCCCATCGAGAAGGTAGACCGCAAATATCACCGTCAGGTGGTTCGTTTGGAGACTGCGGAGAAGCCGGGCACCATCATCGTCGATACGAACGAGCGATTCCTTTATCTTGTCATGCCTGAGGGCAAGGCGATGCGCTACGGCATCGGCGTCGGCCGCGAAGGCTTCGAGTGGAAGGGCACGGCACGCATCGCGATGAAGCGCGAATGGCCGACCTGGACGCCGCCCTCCGCGATGATCAAGCGCCAGCCGGAACTGGCGAAATGGCGCGGCGGCATGCCGCCCGGCCTCACCAACCCGCTCGGCGCGCGCGCGCTCTACCTTTTCAACAAGGGTGGAGATTCTGGCTACCGGCTGCACGGCACGCCGGAATGGAATTCCATCGGCAAGGCGATGTCCTCCGGCTGCATCCGGCTGATGAACCAGGACATCATCGACCTCTACAACCGCGCCGAGGTCGGCGCGAAGGTGATCGTCAAGTAAGGCGTTGTGCGGGGAAGCGTTTCCCGCACATGCTCTACTCTATCGACCCCGCCGCAATTTTAGCGGCGCAACGCAGGTTTGCCTTGCAAGTTATTGAGGCGGACCGTCCAGGCAACAGGACATCCGAAACGAGAAAGCCGGGCAATTGCCCGGCTTTTTTGTCTCTACCGTGAGATGCCAAACCTGTCCGCGGCACACCGCGTCAGGCGACTTGCTCGACCTGCTGAACCTCGGGAACGAAGTGGCGAAGCAGGTTCTGGATGCCGTGCTTGAGCGTCGCCGTCGAGGAGGGGCAGCCCGCGCAAGCGCCTTTCATATGCAGGAAAACAGTGCCGTTCTCGTAACCGCGGAAGGTTATGTCGCCGCCATCCTGCGCAACCGCCGGACGCACGCGCGTATCGAGCAGTTCCTTGATGGTCAGCACGATTTCCTCGTCGGCCTCCTCGTAGAACTCCTCACCCGCGCCAGCGGAGGTATCCTCCGACTGGCCCGCCATGACCGGCGCCCCGGACATGAGGTGCTCCATGATCGCGCCAAGTATCGCCGGCTTGATATGCTGCCAGTCGGGGCCGGCCTCGTCCTTGGTAACGGTGATGAAGTCATAGCCAAGGAAAACGCCGGTCACGCCCGGAACCTCGAACAGGCGGGCGGCAAGCGGCGAAGCAACGCCGGCCATCGCCGCATCGCGGAAATCGGCTGTTCCCGCTTCGAGCACGACCCGGCCCGGCAGGAATTTGAGCGTAGCCGGATTGGGGGTCGCTTCCGTCTGGATGAACATAGCCGCAGCTCCAATTCTGGAATTATTCTAAAATAGGCCGGTTCGACCGACACTTCAAGCCATATAGGTACACCAAAGCCGTCAGTCGATCAGGCCAGGCTTTCGATATCCTCGTCCGAGAGATTCTGGGGCACCACGGTCACCGGAATCGGGAACGCCGCGCCCTTGCCGGCTATGGACGCCACCAGCGGCCCCGGCCCTTCCTTGGCGTTGCCGGCCGCCAGCACGAGGATGGCGATGTCCTGGTCTTCCTCGATGAGCTTGTGAATTTCCTCGACGCGCGATCCCTCGCGCACGACCAGCTCCGGCTCGATGCCCAATTTCTCGCGTACCTTGGATGCCTGCGCGTCGAGCGCGGCGGTGGCCGTGGCGCGCGCTTCCTCCCGCATGATCTGCTCGACGCCCAGCCATTGCTGGAAATCGGCCGTCTCGATGACGAAAAGCAAGACCACCACACCGCCTGTCGAGAGCGCGCGGCGCGACGCATAGGCCACGGCGCGCTCACATTCCGGCGTTTCGTCGATGATGGCCAGGAATTTGCGCCGGTGCCCGGCTTCCCTCATCAGTCGTCTAGAAACCATGCAGTCTCCCAGAGCCGAAACCGGCCGCCGCGCAATCTGCCACTCGCCGGCGGCGCGAACAAGCCCGCCGGATCAATCGCCGAGCATGCCTATGATGCGACGCGCCACCTTCATGGTTTCCTCTGCCAGAACGCTTGCCCGCTCCCCGCCATCGCGCAGGACCGAATCGACATAGGCATGGTCGGCGGAGATACGGCGCATCTCGCCGGCTATGGGCGCGAGCTTTTCCACCGCGAGATCGGCCAGAGCCGGCTTGAACACGGAGAATTGCTGCCCGCCGAACTCGGAAATGACCTTCTCCCGGCTCACCTCGGCGAGCGCCGCGTAGATGGTGACCAGATTGTCGGCCTCAGGCCGTTCCTTGAGGCCGTCCAGTTCGGACGGCAGCGGCGCAGGATCGGTCTTGGCCTTGCGGATCTTCTTCGAGATGGTATCGGCGTCATCGGTCAGGTTGATGCGCGACAGGTCGGAAGGATCGGATTTCGACATTTTCTTCGAGCCTTCGCGCAACGACATCACGCGCGGCGCCGGCCCCTCGATGAGCGGTTCCGTCAACGGGAAGAAGCCGTTCACCTTCTCCTCGCCCATCACCATCTCGACGCCGACGCCAAGCTCCGCGATGCGATCGGAGAAATCATTGTTGAACTTCTGCGCGATGTCGCGCGTCAGCTCCAGATGCTGCTTCTGGTCGTCGCCGACGGGCACATGGGTGGCGCGGTAGACGAGAATGTCGGCGGCCATCAGCGTCGGATAGGCGAAAAGACCCACCGAGGCATTCTCACGATCCTTGCCGGCCTTCTCCTTGAACTGCGTCATGCGGTTCAGCCAGCCCATCCGGGCGACGCAATTGAATATCCATGCAAGCTCGGCGTGCTGGTACACGCGGCTCTGGTTGAAGACAATGTGCCTTCTCGGGTCTATGCCGGCGGCGAGGAAGGCTGCCGTGACCTCCCGCGTCGCCTTGGTCAGCTCTGCCGGATCCTGCCAGACCGTGATCGCATGCAGATCGACGACGCAATAGATGCAGTCATTGTTCTCCTGCAAGGCGACGAAACGCCTGATCGCGCCGAGATAATTGCCGAGATGGAGATTTCCGGTCGGCTGGACGCCGGAAAAGACGAGGGGCTTGAAAGCACTCATTGCATTGATCCGAGCATTGAAAACCGGGCTTGTGGAGGGCCGCGCGGACCCGGCGAATTGCGCCGCGCTTATGGACGAGCAATGGCGGACGCGCAAGGGTCCGTCGCCTCACATTTCACCGGGTGCGGCGCAGCGGGACCAGCCGCAGCAGCTGCGCGCGCTCCACCGCGCCCGTTGCCATGACGAGCGCGAAATAAACGAGCGCCGAAAGACCGACGATGCCGAGCGTGGCTACCAGCCGGACAAGGGTGGCCTCGCTCTCCAGCCATGATCCCAGAAGCCAGACCAGAAGGCGCACGAGCGCGCCCATCGCGATGCTCGCCGCCACGATCAGGCCGAGGCGGCGCAGCGTTTCGCCCGAAGGGCGGAAATCGTTTCGCAGCCAGAGCGTCCCGGCGAGCAGCACAAGATTGAGCCAGGCCGAAAGGGAGGTCGCAGCGGCGATACCCACATGGCCGTAGCGGGGGAAAAGCGCGAGGCTCGCCGCGATGTTGACCGCGACGGCAGCCAGCGAAAACCACATGGGCGCGCGCATGTCGAGCCGGGCGAAATAGGCGGGGGAAAAGACCTTTACCAGAACATAGGCAGGCAGGCCGGCGGCGAAGGCGGCAAGAGCGGCCGCCGTCAGCGCCGTCGCCTCGGCTGTGAACGCGCCCCGCTCGTACAGAATGCCCACGATCGGGTATGGCATCGCGACAAGGCCGACAGCCGCCGGCGCCGTCAGCCCGAGCGCGAATTCCAGCGAACGGTTCTGCAAATGCTGCGCGGTGTCATGGTCGCCGGCCTTCAGCGCCCGCGCCAGTTCCGGCAAGAGCACGACGCCGACCGCGGCCCCGATCACGCCCAGCGGCAGCTGGTTGATGCGGTCGGCATAGTTGAGCAGCGCGATGGCGCCATCCTGAGCGGATGCCACGATCTGGCCGACGAGCAGATTGATCTGGGTGACGCCGCCCGTCAGCAGCGCCGGTCCCATGAGCACGAAAAGCCGCCTGATCTCCGGCGATATTCGGGGCATCCGCAACCGCAGCGAAAATCCCGCGCGGCGCACGCCCCAGACAAGCAGCAGGAGCTGCGCGATGCCGGAAGCGAACACGCCCCACGCCAGCCAGACACCCGTTCGATCGGGCGCGATGCCGGCATCGAACGCCGCCGCCAGAACCGCGATCAGAATGGCGTTGAGCAGGACCGGCACGATAGCGGCCAGGAAATAGCGCCGTGTCGAGTTCAATATGCCGGACAGCATGGCGACCAGCGACATGCAGAAGAGATATGGAAACATGATCCGCGTCATCCGCACGGTCAGGTCGAATTTTTCGGGCGTTTCCTCGAAGCTCGGCGCGATGACGGTCGCGACCAGAAAGGGCATGGCCAGAATGGCAAGGCCCGTCAACGCGATGAGGACAGGCACGAGTACCGCCAGCACATCCTCCGCGAAGCGCCTTGCCGCGGCAGGGCCGCCGCCCTCCAGCTCCTTGGCAAATACCGGGATAAAGGCCGTGTTGAACGCGCCTTCCGCGAAAAGGCGGCGGAACAGGTTCGGGAAACGGAACGCCGCGTAGAAGGCATCGGCCACTGGGCCGGCTCCGAGTGCCGCGCCTATCAGCGCCTCGCGCACGAAACCGAGCACACGGCTGGTCATGGTGGCGCCGCCGACACCGGCGAATTTGCGGACGAGGCTCATCGGGCGCGCTGGAATGGCGTCGCGGCCATGCTCCCGGCCGGTCGCATCAGGCCGCGCTGCGCGATCCGGCGCGATCCGCGCCGCCCGCTTCGAGCGTGGCGACAAGGCGCTCCCGTATGGCGGAGATTCGGGCCGGATTCTCGATCTTCTGGCCGGTCAGGTCGGTGACATAGAACGTGTCGATGACCTTCTCGCCGAAGGTAGTGATGTGAGCGGAGGCGATGTCGAGCGAAAGGTCGGACATGGCTCCGGTGATCTCGGACAGCAAGCCGGGGCGGTCCAGCCCCTCCACCTCGACCACCGAGAAGCGGTTCGACAGCGTGTTACGTATCTCGACGCGCGGCTCGATCATGAAGGTGCGGCTGCCGCGCTTCGGCTTGGTGCGCTGCTGGATCATCTCCGGCAGCCAGCTGCGGCCTGACAGGACATCCTCGATCAGCTTCCCGATGCGGGCCGCGCGGCGCTTCTCGTCGTCGTCCTGCTCGAACTCGCGGCTGACAAGGATGGTATCGAGCGCCCGCCCGTCGGAGGTCGTGAAAATCTGGGCATCGACGATGTTAGCCCCCGCACCCGCGCAGGCACCTGCAATCACGGACAGCAGGCGCGGATGATCCGGCGCCAGAACGGTGATCTCGGTCACGCCCTCGAAACGCAAGGGCCGCACGCTGGTCGCCAGCGGCGTGCCGGCCGCATCCGCCTCGCGGATGAACCCGGCATGGCGCACCTGATCCTCCATCGACACCGTGAGGAGGTAATTGTCGTAGGGCAGCTTCAGGTAGCGTTCGCGCTCGGCATCGGACCAGCCTTCCAGGGCCGCACTGAGGCGCTCACGCGCTTCCTCGACGCGGCGCACGCGCGAGACTTCCGAGAAGCCGCCGGTCAGAAGAAGCTCCGTCTCGTAATAGAGCGTGCGCAGCAGCTGCCCCTTCCAGCCGTTCCAGACACCGGGGCCGACGCCGCGTATGTCGCAGACGGTCAGCACAAGAAGCAGCTTCAGCCGCTCGACCGACTGGATGACGTCGGCGAAGTCCTCGATGGTCTTGCGGTCGTTGAGGTCGCGCGTCTGCGCCGTCATCGACATCAGCAGGTGCTTTTCGATGAGCCAGGCCACCAGTTCCGTGTCCTCGGCACTGAAGCCCATATGGGGACACAGGCGGCGTGCGATCTTCGCACCGGCCTCGGAGTGGTCCTCCGGGCGGCCCTTGGCGATATCGTGGAACAGCACCGCGACATAGAGTACATCGCGGCGCGACTTGAGGCCGGGCATGAGCGAATGGGTCAGCGGGTGGATTTTCTGGCCTTCGCCCTTCTCGATTTCCGACAATACGCCGATGCAGCGCAGCAGATGCTCGTCCACCGTGTAGTGGTGGTACATGTTGAACTGCATCATTGCGACAATCTTGCCGAAATCGGGGATCAGCTTGCCGAGCACGCCAGCCTCGTTCATGCGGCGCAGGTTCAGCTCCGGATTGCGGTCCGAGGTCAGGAGATCCATGAAAAGCCGGTTGGCTTCCTTGTTGCGCCGCAGGTTGCGGTCGATCAGGCCGAGCGAGCGCGTGACGAGCTGCATGGCATCGGGGTGATATTCGAGGCCGTGCTTGTCGGCGAACCAGAACAGCCGCAGCAGGTTCACCGGATCACGCTCGAACACGCGCTCGCCGGTGATGTTGATGCGGTGATTGTCGATCAGGAAATCGCTCGTGCCGGGCAGCTTGCGCCGGCGGCGCGAGAAGCTGTGGAATAGCCGGTTGAAGCCCGGCGCCTGCTTGGCCTGTTCCTCCTCCAGCGCGGAGCAGAAGATGCGGGTCAGGTCGCCCACCGTCTTCGCCATCAGGAAATAATGCTTCATGAATCGCTCGACGGCCGACAGGCCGGGATGGCTGGTGTAGCCAAGCCGTTCGGCAATATCGCGCTGTATGTCGAAGTGAAGCCTTTCCTCGGCGCGACCGGCCAGGAAATGCATGTGGCAACGGACCGCCCAGAGGAAATCCTCCGCCTTGCGGAACTGGAGATATTCCTTGCGGGTGAATACCCCCTTCTCCACCAGTTCCTCGCCGTCACGGACCCGGTAGAAATATTTGGCGATCCAGAACAGCGTGTGCAGGTCGCGCAGGCCGCCCTTTCCGTCCTTGACGTTGGGCTCGACCAGATAGCGGCTCTCGCCGACCTTGGTGTGACGGTCGTCACGCTCGGCCAGCTTGGCCTGGACGAATTCCGGGCCGGAAACCTGCACGACCTCACGATCGAAGCGTGCCGCCATCTCGTTGCACAGCTTCTCCTCGCCGCAGAGGAAGCGTGCCTCGAGGATAGAGGTGCGGATCGTCATGTCGAGCAGCGACTGGCGGATGCACTCGTCTATGTTGCGGGTGGCGTGGCCGACCTTGAGGCCGAGATCCCACAGCACGTAAAGGATGTATTCGACGACCTGTTCGCCCCACGGGGTCTGCTTGTAAGGCAGCACGAACAGAAGATCTATGTCGGAGCCCGGCGCGAGCATGCCGCGGCCATAACCGCCCACCGCGACGACGGCCATGCGCTCGGCCGATGAGGGGTTCCTGGACGTATAGACGTGGTCCACCGCGAAATCATAGGCAGCGCCGATGATCTCGTCCATCAGATGGGAAAGGCGCTGAGCGCAGGCAGTGCCGCCGCCATCCTCGTAAAGCATCGCCTTGGCCTTTTGCCGGCCTGCCGCGAGCGTATCCCTGAGGACCTTCATCACCTCGTTGCGCGCCTCGTGCGAGGAGCCGTCCCCATGATGCGCTGCGACCGACGCCAGATCGGCGCGAAGCGTATCGGGGTCTACGATTTCGGAGAGTTTCAGGGCGATCCGGGTCATTCGGGCAATCTATATGCGAGGCGCGCGTCTATAGCGCGTTTCGCGCGCCGTGCATATGGCACGGCGAGAAGGGCCTCAACCGCGCGTCAGGAGTTCCTTGAGCCGGTAGAGCGCGTCATGCGCCTCACGCGGCGTCATCTCGTCGGGATGTAGCGCGCCGAGCGCCTGCGCCAACGCATCGGATGTAGGTGCGGGTGCGGCGGCCTGCGGCTTGCGCGCCACGGCACTGAACAGGGGCAAATCGTCGGCGAGGCTCTGCGCCTTGCCCGACAGCTCCCCCTCCTCCAGCCTGCGCAGCACCTCTCGCGCCCGCTCGACAACCGGCTCCGGCAAGCCCGCCAGCCGCGCCACCTGCACGCCGTAGGAGCGGTCGGCCGCGCCGTTGCCGACCTCATGCAGAAAGATCACGTCGCCATCCCATTCCTTGACGCGCATGGTGACGTTGTGGAGGCGTGGCAGCTTGTCGGCCAGCGCCGTCATTTCGTGGAAATGGGTGGCGAAGATGGCGCGACAGCGGTTTTGCTCGTGAAGATATTCGACCGACGACCATGCGATGGACAGGCCGTCGAAGGTGGCGGTGCCCCTGCCGATCTCGTCGAGGATGACCAGTGCGCGCTCCCCGGCCTGATTGAGGATCGCCGCTGTCTCGACCATCTCGACCATGAAGGTGGAACGGCCCCGCGCCAGATCGTCAGAGGCCCCAACCCGCGAGAACAGGCGATCCACCACGCCGATATGCGCCGCGCGCGCGGGCACGAAGGAGCCTGCCTGCGCCAGGATCGCGATCAGTGCGTTCTGGCGCAGGAAAGTGGATTTGCCGCCCATGTTCGGGCCGGTCAGCAGCCAGATCGCTCCGTAACGCCCGTCATCAGCCGGAGACAGGTCGCAATCGTTGGCCACAAACGGGTTGCCAAGCTGACGGCGCAGCGCCTGCTCGACGACCGGATGCCGCCCACCGTCGATCCTGAAAGTAAGGCTGCCGTCCACGACCGGCCGGCAATAATCCTCAGCCACCGCAAGCTCGGCCAGCGCGGAGGCGACATCCAGCTCGGCAAGGGCGCCGGCGGCTGCGCGGATCGCCTCGGCCTGCGCCACGACTTCGGCGAGCAGCCTGTCGAATATCCGCATTTCGAGAGTGAGCGCCCGGTCGGCGGCATTGGCGATCTTCGTTTCCAGATCGGCAAGCTCGGTGGTGGTGAAGCGCATGGCGCTCGCCATAGTCTGCCGGTGGATGAAGCGGGCGCGGGCATCGGAACTGCCAGTCATGACGCCGGCATGGTTGGCCGTCACCTCGATATAATAGCCCAGCACATTGTTGTGCCTGATCTTGAGCGAGCTGATGCCTGTCTCCTCGACCAGCTCGCGCTTCATCTCCGCGATAACCCAGCGCGTGTCGTGGCGGAGCGGGCGGATCTCGTCCAGCTCGTCGTCGTAGCCGGCCCGCACGAAGCCGCCATCGCGCTTGAGCAAGGGCAATTCGTCGGCCAGCGCCGCCGAAAGATGCTCTCCCAGCGCGGGAGGCAAAGCCGCCAGCGCGCCGCGCGCGGCCGCAAGGCGCTGTGGCAACTCGCTATCCGTCAGCATGGCGGCGATGCCCGCGGAAGCCGCAAGCCCCGCCTGCAAGACACCGAGATCGCGCGGGCCGCCGCGATTAAGGGCGAGCCGCGACAGGGCACGCGGCATGTCGGGCACCGACTTCAGCCGCTGGCGCAACCGGCCACGCAAATCCGGCTCGCCGATCATGAACGAAACCGTATCGAGCCGCCGGGCGATCTCGTCCGGGCCGGTCAGCGGCGACATCAGCCGCTCGGCCAGCAGGCGCGCGCCGCCTCCCGTCACCGTACGGTCCACGGCCTTGAGCAGCGAGCCGTCGCGGCTGCCGGATGTGGTCCTCAGCAATTCGAGGCTGGCGCGAGTGGCCGCGTCGATGAAAAGGCCGGCCCCCGCCGCCTCTCGCTCGGGGCGGGACAAAAGGGGCCGTTCGGCCTTCTGCGTTTTCTCCACATAGGCGACCGCCCCGGCGATGGCCGACAGCTCGGCGCGGCTGAACTCGCCAAAGCTTTCGACCGTGGCCACATCGAAGAAGCGGGCGATACGCGCGCCTGCGGCCGTCGAATCGAATTGCGAGGCCGGTTGCGGCACGACCGCGCGGCCCAGCACGTCGAATACCTGCCGCAGATCGGGATCGTTCCAGACCTGCTCGGACAGGAGCAACTCGCGCGGATCGACGCGCAATATGTCGGCCAGCAGCCTATCCGCCGCCGTTTCGGCAACGCGGAATGCGCCGGTGGAAATGTCGATCCATGCCAGCGCATAGGCATCGCCGCCCGTCCCCTTCACGCGGCCGAGCGCCATCAGGAAATTCGCCTCGGAGGGCGACAAAAGCTTGTCCTCGGTGATGGTGCCCGGCGTCACGAGGCGCACCACGTCGCGGCGTACGACCGATTTCGAGCCGCGCTTCTTCGCCTCGGCGGGATCCTCGATCTGTTCGCAGACCGCCACGCGATGACCGGACGCGATCAGCTTCTGGAGGTAGTCGTCAGCGGCGTGGATGGGCACGCCGCACATGGGTATGTCCTCGCCCTGATGCTTGCCTCGCTTTGTGAGCGTGATGCCCAGCACGCGCGAGGCGATCTCGGCATCGTGGAAGAACAGCTCGTAGAAGTCGCCCATGCGATAGAACAGTAGCGAATCGGGGTTCGCCGCCTTGATCTCGATATATTGCTCCATCATGGGCGTGGCGCCCTCGGCCGAGAGTACGGGCCGGGCATCGTCCGTGCGGATGGGCGTTTCGTCGTTCAAGGCTGTTCCTGCGTGGACCGCGCGACTCTTCCGGCTTGTCGAGATTTTCCTGCTTGGCGCTTTACGCGGCGAAAGTGTAGCCTTAATCCCTGCTGCGCGACAAACCTCCACAAGAACCCAACGTCAGCGCCCCGGGGAAGGGAACCACAAGGACATGCCCGCCAAAGATGCCAAGGAATCGACCGGCCCATCGGTCAGCGCCGAGGAGGCGCTCGAATTTCACTCCCTGGGCCGCCCAGGCAAGCTGGAAATAAGCCCAACCAAGCCGATGGCGACGCAGCGCGACCTGTCGCTCGCCTATTCGCCGGGCGTCGCAGTGCCGGTCAAGGCCATCGCCGAGGATCCGAGCCGCGCATTCGACTACACCACCCGGGGCAATCTCGTGGCCGTCATCACCAACGGCACGGCGATCCTCGGCCTCGGCAATCTCGGCGCGCTCGCCTCCAAGCCGGTGATGGAAGGCAAGGCGGTGCTATTCAAGCGATTCGCCGACGTGGACTCCATCGACCTCGAGGTGGACACCGAGGACCCGGAGGAGTTCGTCAATTGCGTGAAGCTGCTCGGCCCGTCCTTCGGAGGCATCAACCTCGAGGACATCAAGGCGCCGGAATGCTTCATCATCGAGCAGCGCCTGCGCGAGCTGATGGATATTCCCGTCTTTCATGACGACCAGCACGGCACGGCCATCATCGCCGCCGCCGGGCTCATCAACGCGCTCGAAGTGACCGGCCGCGACATGGCGAACGCCAGACTCGTCTGCAACGGCGCGGGCGCGGCTGGCATCGCCTGCATTGAGCTGGCGAAGGCGATGGGCTTCCGCCCGGAGAACGTGATCCTGTGCGACACGAAGGGTGTCGTCTATCAGGGCCGCACCGACGGCATGAACCAGTGGAAGTCCGCCCACGCGGTCAAGACCGATGCGCGCAGCCTTGCCGACGCGCTCGACGGGGCGGACATCTTCCTCGGCCTTTCGGCCAAGGGCGCGCTGACGCCGGCAATGGTACAGTCGATGGCGAAGAACCCGATCATCTTCGCCATGGCCAATCCCGACCCGGAGATCACGCCGGAGGAAGTGGCGGAAATCCGCACCGACGCGATCATGGCCACCGGCCGCTCGGACTATCCGAACCAGGTCAACAACGTGCTTGGCTTCCCCTACATCTTCCGGGGCGCGCTCGACGTCCAGGCGACCACGATCAACGACGCGATGAAGGTCGCGGCGGCGCGGGCGCTGGCCGACCTCGCCAGGCAGGACGTGCCGGACGACGTGGCGGCGGCCTATCAGGGCAACCGCCCCAAATTCGGCCCGAACTACATCATCCCCGTGCCGTTCGATCCGCGCCTTCTTTCGGATATTCCGTCCGCCGTGGCGCGCGCGGCGATGGATTCGGGCGTGGCGCGCAAGCCCATCCTCGACCTCGACAAATACAGGCAGGAGCTTTCCGCCCGGCGCGACCCGATCGCATCGACCCTTCAGCGCATCTACGACCGCGTGCGGCGGCAGCCCAAGCGCGTCGTCTTCGCCGAGGGCGAGGAGGAGCAGGTCATGCGCGCCGCCGTCTCCTACGTCAACCAGCGGCTCGGCACGGCGATCCTCGTCGGCCGCGACGACATCATCAAGGAGAACGCGCGCAACGCGGGCGTCGATATTGACCGCGCCGGCATCGAGATCATCAATGCCCGCCTTTCGCGCCGCAACGCCATCTATACCGACCATCTCTACGAACGGATGCAGCGCAAGGGCTACCTGCTGCGCGACTGCCAGCGGCTCATCAACAATGACCGCAACCACTTCGCCGCCTGCATGCTGGCGCTGGGCGACGCCGACGCGGTGGTGACGGGCGTGACGCGCAACTACTCGACGGCGCTGGAGGATATACGCCGCGTCATCGATGCCAAGCCGGGTCATCGGGTGATCGGAGCATCCATCGCGATATGCCGGGGCCGGACCGTCATCGTGGCCGACACGGCTGTGCACGACATGCCGGGGTCCGAGGAGATTGCCGATATCGCCGAGGAGGCAGCGGGAATGGCGCGGCGCATGGGATATGAGCCGCGCGTGGCGCTGCTCGCCTATTCGACCTTCGGCCATCCGGCAGGAGAGCGATCGCAGCGCGTGCAGGAAGCGGTGCAGATCCTCGACAGGAGACGCGTCGATTTCGAGTATGATGGCGAGATGGCGGCGGACGTCGCGCTGGATTTCGAGCTGATGCGCCGCCAGTATCCCTTCTCGCGGCTTTCGGGCGCGGCGAACGTGCTGGTCATGCCGGCTTTCCACTCCGCGTCGATCTCCACCAAGATGCTGCAGGAGTTGGGCGGCTGCACGGTGATCGGGCCGCTTCTGGTCGGCCTCAACAAGTCGGTGCAGATCGTTCCGCTCAACGCCAAGGATTCCGACATCGTGAACATGGCGGCCATCGCCGCCTACAATGCGGGCCAATAGGCAGCGCGGTCAGGCTCCGGCCTGACCGTCCTCCAGCCTGCGTATAAGCGTCCTTGGCGCCTTGGAAAGCCAGGAGCGCCGAAGCCTATATGCAAGCTCCTCATCGGAAATGATGCGGATGCGCGCCAGCAGCGCCGGCCACCCCCTGTAGTGATCCGTCTCATAGAAGATTTCAGGCGCGGAGGAGAGCAGCAGCTCCTTTTCCTCCAGCGGGCACATCAGCACCACGGTATCGGCGTCCTTCACGCGGCAAAAACCCTTGCCGCGCACCTTGAGCGCGGGCGTGCCGTACCACGCGCTCTCCTCGACCTCGGGAAGCCCGGCGGCCGCCTTTCTCAGGCGGCCCAGCGCGAATGCGAAGCTGTCGTCCATCATTCCAGGAACGGCGGGCCGTCCCGTCCGCGCGGTCACGCCTGGAAGCGTTCGGCCTCGGCGCCGTAATAGTTGATGTAGCGTTCGGAGATCGTCTCGACCGGCAGGATCATGAATACATCCGTGGTGCCGAATTCGTGATCGACCACGCAGCCATCCCCGACCTTCGCGCCCAGCCGAAGATAGCCCTTGATGAGCGGCGGCATGGAAGCGAGCGCGGAACGTGCGTCCAGCGCCTCCGGCGGCATCAGGTCCATCGAAGCGTGCCGCGCAGGCACGGCGCGCACGTCCCATTCGGCGGACGCCCGGCAATGATGGGCGAGGAAGGACAGGGCCTCGGCATGGGCCGCCGGCACGGTGCCGTGGAAGGAGGCGCAGCCGGCCATCACGCCGATGCCGTAATGGTTCACATAGGCCCAGATGCCCTGCCAGAGCACTTCGATGGTGCGCTTGGAGCGGTATTCCGGCAATACGCAGGAGCGCCCCAGTTCGAGGAATCGCTTGCCCGGCTGGCGCTTCACCAGCGATTGCAGGTCGAACTCGCCGCTGGAATAAAAGCCGCCCGAAGCCAGCGCCATCTCCTCGCGCAGCAGCCGGTAAGTACCGACGATGCGGCTCAGCTCGTCGCCCGGCAGGCTGGTGTCGATCACCAGCATGTGATCGCAAACGGCGTCGAAACTGTCGATGTCGCGGCGCTCAATGCCGTCGCCCATATAGGCGCCAAGCTCCTCGTGGAATACGCGGTAGCGGACTTCCTGGGCTTTCTCGATCTCGGCAGGCGTGCGGGCGAGCCGCACGATCAAATTACCGATGCGCCCGAGCGGCAAACCGCGCAGGAACGCTTCCTGGAAGCGAGTGGTAGCGCCGGGAACACCGGCGTGCACTGCCGTCTCCCCGCTAGGCAGGATGGCGCTGTGCATGGTGATTCTCCTTGCCGACGATGCGCGGGGAATACGCAAACACTGCAACAGAACAATGACAGTAGGATTTCGCAAGCCCGCGCGCAAGCGCCGCCGTGCAGTCCTCTGCAATCAGGCGGCGGCCTGGTCTTCCACGGCCTGCACCAGAAGCTCGGGGTCGATCGGCTTGGTGAGGAATCCGCTCGCGCCGTGGGTGAGTACGACATGGCGTGTGTCGTCCTGTCCGTCGGCGGAAAGAACGAGGATAGGCACAGGCGATATGCCGCGCTCGGCCTCGATCTTCCTGATCCGGCCCACCGCGTCCAGCCCGTCCATGACCGGCATGTGCAGGTCCATCAGCACCACGTCGAAACGATGCGCCGGGTTGGAGAGGGCATCGACGGCCGACTTGCCGTTGGTGACGATCTGCACTTCATGCCCGGCGCGCGTCAGCGCCGCGCGGGCCAGTACTGCGTTGATGTCGTTGTCTTCGGCAATCAGCACGGAAAGCTTGCCCGGACGGCTGACGCCTCCAGCCGACCGTCCATCATCCATCCCCATTGCGGACGATCCGCCGGCACCGATGTCGGAGAGAAGGATGCGCAGCAGCGTCTCGCCGCGAACCGGGCGCGGCAGGAAGGTCGCATAACCGCTGGCGCGGAACTCGGCCAGCTGGCGGCGGTTGGACGGCGCGATCAGCGTGACCGCCTCAGCACGCGAAAAGCCTTCCGCGCGCAGCGACTTCAGCAAGGTGCCATCCACCGTTTCCAGCCTTGCGTCGATCAGCAGCGCATCGCAATCCGCACGGTTCTCGGGGCCGAATATGCGCACCGCTTCCTCCACGGTGCCGGCTATCCCAGCCTCCCCGCCATGCGCGCGGATCGTCGCGGCGATGGAGCGCGCCTCCATGACGTTGTGGGAAAGGATGAGCACCTGCTTTCCCCCCAGAGCCTCGCGGCCCTCCATGACCGGTTCGGAAATCTGCGCGACCGGAATGACCACCGTAAAGACGGAGCCGTGTCCCGGCTCCGATGAAACGGAGATGGAGCCATCCATCGCCTCGACGATGCGGCGCGAAATGGACAGGCCCAGCCCCGCGCCCTCATGGATGCGGGTACGCGATCCGTCCGCTTGCTCGAACTCCTCGAAGATGCGCTCCATGTCGGCTGAACCGAGGCCGGGGCCTGTGTCGGCCACGGCGATCTCTATGCTGGTCGCCTCGCCCTCGTTCCGCCGGGTGACGCTCACCGATACGCCGCCGACATCGGTGAACTTGATCGCGTTGCCGAGGAGGTTGAGCAGCACCTGCCGGAAGCGGCCGGGATCGAGATGCACGGTTTCCGGCACGTCGGGAGCGATATGGCAGCCTATGCCGATGTCCTTGGAATAGGCGCGCGGGGCGAGCAGCTCCACCGTATGTTCCACCACCTCGCGGGGCGACATGGCTTGCGGCTCGAGCTCGAGACGCCCCGCCTCGATCTTGGACAGGTCCAACAGATCCTCGATCAGTGCCAACAGCGCGCTGGAGGAAGTGGATATGGCAGAAACGTAAGTGCGCTGCTCCGGCGTCAACTTCGTGCCTGAAAGGAGCTTCGCCATGCCCATGATACCGTTCATGGGCGTGCGTATCTCGTGGCTCACCGTGGCAAGGAAGCGCGACTTCGCCTTGCTGGCATGTTCGGCACGCTCGCGGGCGCTGATGAGCGCGATCTCGGCCCGCTTCCGGTCCGTGATGTCGCGCGCGATGGCCCGGTGGGACACATTGTCTCCGCCCTCCTCGCGGACAGACAGCTCGATCCATGAGAACCAGCGCGTCGTGCCCCCGGCACGCACGGCCACATCCGTCGAGCTCAGGCATTCGCCCTCCGCGAACGCGGCATCCGGCACGATGCCGATGTCGATGCCGACCTCCGGCAATGTATGCCCGGCCAGTTCGGCAGCGTTCATGCCGACCAGATCGGCCATGACGCGATTGGCGTAGACGATGCGGCCCTCACGATCCCGGTGGACGACGAGATCGCCCAGCGTGTCCACGAGCCCACGAAAGCGTTCCTCGCTTTCGCGCAATTCCCACATCCTGTCGGCAAGGTTTTCCAGTTCCGCATGCGCGTCCGCGGCTGCCTGCTTGTGCAGCGCGACGAGGTGGCGGGCGCCCGAATAGGAAAAGGCGGTCGCGCACAGCGCCAGGAATGCCGCAAGCAGCAGGCCCGCCGAGATGAGCGGCGGCGTCTCGTGGAACTCGGCAAGGAATGCCAGCGAGACGATGACGGCGACATTGGCCAGTTGCAGAATCCGCGCGATGACGCGCCGCGCCGTCGTCACCACCGGAGCCGGCGCGATGACGGCCGGACGCGAGCCGATCTCCGCCTGCCATGCTGATGGATCGGCCTCTGGCGTGGCCTTGGCAATTCCCCTGTCCGCCGTCATGGCGACGGCTCTAACGGACAAGGCTTAGGGAAGCTTTTGAATTTGAATTCAAATTTTATGCAATGCCGTCAAAACGGCATCGGGCGGGAGGCTACCGCCCCCTACATCTCGACGACGACGCGCCCCCTGATCCTTCCGTCCAGAATGTCGTGCGCGGCTTGCACAATATCGGAAAAGCCTATCGTCGTAGTGATAGCGGCCAGCCTGGCATGGTCGAGATCGTGGCTCAGCCGCCGCCATGCCTCCAGCCGGATCGCCTTCGGCGCCATGACCGAATCGATGCCGAGCAGAGAGACGCCGCGCAGGATGAACGGCGCGACGCTCGCAGGCAGGTCCATGCCCTGGGCCAGCCCGCAGGCGGCCACCGCGCCGCCGTAGGAGGTCTGCGACAGGACATTCGCCAGCGTATGGCTGCCGACCGCATCGACGCCGCCGGCCCAGCGTTCCTTGCCGAGCGGACGGCCGGGACCGGACAGTTCCTCGCGGGCGATGATCTCGGCGGCTCCAAGCTCCCTCAGATAGGCTTCCTCGCCGGGGCGGCCGGTGGAAGCGATGACGTGATAGCCGAGCTTCGACAGGATGGAGACGGCTACCGAGCCGACACCGCCCGCCGCTCCGGTGACGATGACGGGGCCGCGCTCCGGCACGATGCCGTGACGCTCCAGTGCGATGACGCAAAGCATGGCCGTGTAGCCTGCGGTTCCGACCGACATCGCCTGCTTCGCCGTCAGCCCCGCCGGAAGCGGAACGAGCCAATCGCCCTTCACGCGCGCACGCCCGGCAAAGGCGCCATGATGCGTCTCGCCCACGCCCCAGCCGTTGAGGACGACCCTGTCGCCCGGATGCCACGACGGATGATCGGATGCGATGACCGTACCCGCGAAATCGATGCCCGGCACCAACGGGAAGCGACGGATGACGGGGGAGCGTCCGGTGATCGCCAGGCCGTCCTTGTAGTTCACCGTCGTCGCTTCCACCGCGACGGTGACGTCGCCTTCCATCAACTCGTTCTCGGTCATGTCCACGACATCGACCGACTGGGACTTGTCCTCGTTGCGTGAAACGAGGATCGCCTTAAAGGTTTCGGACATCTCACTCCCTGACATTTTCATGCGTCTCGCCGGGCGGGACTTTGCGGCGCGGAGCCCGCGCGGTCAACGGCGCTCAGCTGTCGCCGCGTGCCGGACCGCGCCGCCAGTCGATGACTTCCTGCAGGATGATGAGCCCCGCGCCCACCGTGATGGCGGCATCGGCCAGGTTGAACACCGCGAAGGACCAGCCCGGCGTGTGGAACAGCACATAGTCCACGACATAGCCCAGCGCGACGCGGTCGATGAGGTTGCCCACCGCGCCCGCGACGATCAGGGCGAAGCCCAGCCGAGCCCAATGCTGGTGCGCCCCGGAACGCCATGCCAGCCAGAGAATGAATACCGTGACCGCCACGACGAGGGCGATCAGCTGCCAGTCGTTGCTGCCGGCGAACATGGAAAAGGCGACGCCGGTATTGTGGGTGCGGTAGAGCGCCAGAAACGGCAGCAGTTCGATGGCCTGCTGCATGCCCATGCCGTTCTCGACCAGATATTTGATCCATTGGTCGACGATGACGACCGCGACGGCGACCGCGCCATAGAGTGCCAAAGCCCGCATCACGGATTTCCCATCGGCAGTGCGCCGCGCCGGATCTCATAGAGCATCACCCCGGTCGCTACGGCGAGATTGAGCGAATCGGCGCGGCCCGCCTGCGGGATGCGGACAAGCCGGTCGCAGGCTTCGGCAAGGCTGTCGGGCAGGCCCTGCTGCTCATTGCCCATCAGGAGCAGAACGGGACCGGCTGCGTAGTCCACCGTGCGGTAATCGACCGAGCCCTTGAGATGAGTTCCGACGACGAGGCCGGAGAAGCCCTTGCGCCACGCGAGGAACTGGTCCACGCCCGCTTTCGCCATCGGCACGGCAAAGACGGAACCCATCGTCGCACGCACGGCTTCCACCGAGAACGGATCGGTGCAATCGCCGACCAGCATGACGCCCCTGGCCCCCACCGCGTCCGCCGTGCGGATCACGGTTCCCAGATTGCCGGGGTCGCGCACGCGGTCCAGCGCCACCCATACATCGCCCGGCTGCGGGCGGATACGGTCCAGCGGCTGGTAGCATTGCTCGAACACGCCGATGACCATTTGCGGATTGTCGCGCCTCGCGATAGCCGCCAGCACCTTCTCGCCGGCCTCCAGCACGAGCGCCCCCGCAGCCACGGCACGGGCGGCGACCTTCTGCACGGCGGGGTTGGCCTTGGCCGATTTGGCAAAGACCAATGTGCGGATCGTCCAGCCCATGTCCAGCGCGTCGATGACGAGCTTAAGCCCTTCCGCCATGAAGGCGTTCTGCTGGTCGCGGAATTTCTTCAGCGCCAGCGCCTTGATGTCCTTCACCACCGGATTGGCGAGGCTGGTGACTTCCTTCACCTGCCCCGGCGCGCCGGTTTCCCGCCTGCGTTCCGTCATTCAGCCACCCATCGGGAAAAAAGCGAGGTGGAGAGCGCGCGTCCCGCGGATTTCTCGCGGATGACCAGCTCTCCCGATTCCACCCTGCCGCCCATGCCGGCAAAGGTGTCGCGCATCAGCGCATGGATGGAGAAGAAGGAGGCGCGGATCGAATAGGCGGTCAGCACCACCGCAAGCGGCCTCGGCGTCAATATCTCGCGGCATATGTCGGCCATGACCGGCAAATCCTCGAACAATTGCCAGACCTCGCCCTTCGGGCCGCGCCCATAGGCCGGCGGATCGAACAGGACGATGTCGTAACGCGAACCGCGCCGCTCCTCGCGCTCCACGAACTTCATGGCGTCGTCGCAGATCCAGCGGATCGGCCGGTCGGAAAGGCGCGCCATCTCCTGGTTCTCCCGCGCCCAGCCGATCGCCTTTTTCGACGCGTCCACATGGGTGACTTCCGCGCCCGCACGCGCGGCGACGAGCGAGGCCAGCCCCGTATAGCCGAACAGGTTGAGCACCTTGACCGGCCTGTTCGCGGCGCGGATCAGGCCCTCCATATGGCTCCAGTGCGAGCCTTGCTCGGGAAAGACGCCGACATGGCGGAAGGAGGTGAAGCGGCCGAGATAGTCGATGCCGTCATGCTTCATCGGCCATGTCTCGCCTAATGGTTGCCAGGGAAAGCGCCAGCGGCCCATGCCTTCCTCGTCGGTATCGCCGGTGAAGATCGCGTCGGCCTTCTCCCACTCGGCCGCCGGCAGGGTCCGCTGCCAGATCGCCTGCCCTTCCGGCCGCACGATGCGGTAAGGCCCGTATTGCTCGAGCTTCCCGCCCGCGCCGCTGTCGAGCAGCGCATAATCCGCGGTCGGCGCGACTTCGAGGATGAGCGGCAGGCGCTCGTCCGGCAACGCGCCG